>JAEIGA010002839.1_pt1 | contig 27401 bp, 26 predicted proteins | sample 9270691 | NCBI WGS metagenome assembly JAEIGA01 (sample SAMN17057246, study PRJNA624740) | gut metagenome | biome: biome; isolation source: fecal sample | host: Bos grunniens | place: China: Xizang | collected 2019 | reverse complement strand
CGAACAACGCGGTACGGCAAACTCTACTCTGCTGGTTTCGTGGGATATAGGTATCGGCCTGGGTATCTTGGTTGGCGGTGCGCTCGCCGAGTATTGGGGCTACCATTCGGCCTTCTGGGGCGCGTGGGCGGTCAATCTGTTCGGTGTGATTTTCTTCTTGAGTTTCGCGCGAAGAATGTTTTTGAAAAACCGATTAAGATAGCAAAGAAAAGGGGCGGGAGGCCTCTTTTTTTTGTTTTGTTATTTTGATGATAATTTATCTTTGGAGGCGGGCGGGGGTGGCGCGCCTGAAGCGCGCTACGCCTCCAATGATACGCCCTTAAGGGCGAGGAGTGTAAAAATGACAGAAAATTATTCCCATCAAATTGCACATTTTCGGCGAATTTAACTATCTTTGTATAATAGTATTAATCCAAAAATCGAGTGGCTATGCCTCTGGAGAGTATCGCATTGAGTTTCGTGCCGCAGTTGGGTGCGCGTGGTGCTGCTTATCTTGTCGAGTGTTTCGGGTCGGCAAGGGCGGTCTATGCTGCATCGGTGGATGAACTCGTCGGGCGTGCCCAGTTGCGCGAGGATGTCGCTCGAAGCATCACTCTCAAGCGTGGCTTCGCCGAGGCGGAGCACGAACTCAACTACTGTAAACATCATCAAATCACCCCATTAGGTTGCGACGACGAGCGTTACCCCTCGCTCCTGCGCGAGATTGAGGATTTCCCTATGGCGCTCTATGTGCGTGGCGATGTCGAGGCTTTGAGTCGCCGTCTGGTTGCCTTTGTCGGCACGCGTAAGATTAGCCCATATGGTCAGCGTATGTGCGATAAGTTGGTGCGCGAACTCCACGAACTTGTGCCCGATGCGGTGGTGGTGAGCGGACTGGCGTATGGCGTGGATGGCGAGTGTCACCGCGCGGCGCTGGCGTGTGGCGCTACGACGGTGGGCGTGATTGCCAATACACTGCCTAATGTGACCCCTGCGGCGCACGAGCGTCTGGCGAAGGATATGGTCGAAAATGGTGGCGCGGTGGTTACGGAACTTAACTCCCAGTGCAAGCAGAATGGCCGTTACTTCATCCCTCGCAACCGCCTTATAGCGGGCTTGTGTGCGGGTACGGTGGTGGTTGAGAGCCCAGAGTCGGGAGGCTCGCTCTCTACGGCGGCATTTGCTGATGGCTACTCGCGCTCGGTGATGGCTGTGCCAGGTAGGGCGGTGGATGCCAATTCTATGGGATGCAACCGCTTGATATACAATCGTAAGGCGCAGATGATACTCTCGGCGCGCGACATCGTCGAGGAACTCCGTTGGGAGATGGGCTTCGAGGTTATGCCGCAGAAGGCGGGCGAGGTGCTGCCGCTGACGGATGAGGAGGCGCAGTTTATGACCCTCTTTGCCAGCGACCCCGTTGAGATTGAGGTGTTGCGCGAGCGTAGCGGTATGTCGCTGGGCGAGTTGTCGCTGATGTTGATGAATCTGGAACTCTCGGGCGCGGTGCGTCAGTTGCCTGGGAAAATGTATGAGAAACTGATATGAAATTGATAGATACCCACTCACACCTCTATGCCGAAGAGTTTGATTTGGACCGTAGTGAGGCGCTGGAGCGCGCCCGCGAGCGAGGGGTTGTGAGGTTGTTGCTACCCGCCATTGATGGCGAGAGTTATGAAAGGATGTTCGACCTTGCGCGTCTTGCGCCCGATATGTGCCGCCCGATGATGGGTCTGCACCCTACATCTGTGAATGAAAACCCTCGCTGGAGGGAGGATTTGGCATTGGTTGAGCACTACTTTGCCGAGTCGCCCGCAGGGGTGGAGTTCTGCGCCGTGGGCGAGATAGGTCTTGACTACTATTGGAGTCAGGAGTATGTCGCCGAGCAGCGTGAGGCATTCATCGAACAGTGTCGCCTGGCGGCGCGCCTTGACCTGCCCGTAGCGATACATACCCGCTCGGCGTGGGAGGATATGTGCGAGATTCTGGAGGCGGAGTGCCGTCGCGCCGAGGAGCAGGGTCAGCGTCTGCGAGGTGTTCTGCACGCCTTCTCGGAGGATGCCGCCACCTATCGTCGTCTGCGCGAGTGTGGAGATTGGCTGTTTGGCGTTGGCGGAGTGGTCACATTCAAGAAGAGTTCGCTGGCGGAGGCTGTCAGGGAGATGGCTTTGGAGGATATTATCCTTGAGACCGACTGCCCCTACCTCACGCCCGTACCCCATCGTGGCAAGCGCAACGAGTCGGCCTATGTGGGTTATGTCTGCGAGAAGGTCGCCGAACTCAAAGGTGTCGCGCCAGAGGAGGTGGCTCGCATTACGACTCACAACGCGCAGCGTATGTTTCTGCGCGAAGAAAATGTATAATATTTAAGGTAGATATATGAAATACACGATTCAAGATGGCGGCTATCGCTCGTCAATCCTTATTATCTATACGGGCGGTACTATCGGTATGAAGACCGATGAGCATACGGGTGCGCTGGTGCCCTTCGACTTTAGCGGCATTTATGAGGAGTTCCCCTCGCTGCGTCGCCTGAATGTCGATATTGATGTCCACACGATGCCCAAACTCATCGACTCGTCGAATGTCCACCCTTCGGACTGGTGCGCCATCGCCGAGGTGATTCAGTCCAACTACGAGAAGTACGACGGTTTTGTCATCCTGCACGGCACCGACACGATGTCCTACACCGCCTCGGCATTGAGTTTTATGCTTGAAAATCTCGCCAAACCGGTGGTCTTTACGGGTAGCCAGATTCCTATTGGTCTGCTCCGTACTGATGGACGCGAAAACCTTATCACAGCCATCGAGGTGGCGGGCGCGCAGGTCGATGGAAAGCCCCTTGTGCCCGAGGTGTCGCTGCTCTTCCACAGTTGCCTCTACCGCGGAAATCGTACCCGCAAGGTGAGTGCCGAGGAGTTGGATGCCTTCCGCTCGCCTAACTATCCTCCGCTGGCGGAGGTGGGTGTGAAGATAGCCTACAACAGTGCAAATATCGTCCCTCAAACGCGGGCCGTTGAGTCGCTGCGTATCGCTACGATGTTGAGCGAGGGCGTGGCAATCATAAAACTTTTCCCGGGTATCGGCGAATATACACTGCGTGCCATCCTCTCGGTTGAGGGTCTGCGCGGAGTGGTGCTTGAGACCTACGGCGCGGGCAATGCCCCTACGGCGGAGTGGTTCCAGTCGCTGATGCGCGAGACGGTGGAGCGCGGAGTGGTGGTGCTGAATGTGACGCAGTGTGACAATGGCTCGGTGGAGATGCAACTCTATGAGACCGGTCTGCGTCTGCAAAAGGCGGGTGTGCTCTCGGCATACGATATGACCACCGAGGCTGCCATCACCAAATTGATGTATGTACTGGGCAAAAATTTACCACTTGCGGAATCAATCGAGTTGATGAAGAAACCATTAAGAGGTGAATTTACTTTGAAATAAAGTTGTGTGGATGAAAAATAATTACTATATTTCGGTCCGTAAACTCTGCAAAAAGTGCATCTGCGACCTGGGAAGTCCAGGGTCGGGGGTGTAATGTGTTGGCACATAGCGTGTTGCGTTGCGTGTGCGCTGAAGTTTGGCGTGTGCGCTGAAGATGGGTGCCGAGCGGGGTCGGAGCGCCGAAATGGGCGAGTGAAGATGTTTTTTATTGCATAAACGCATAAAAATTGAAATTTTAACACAAATAAATAAAAACAAAACACTAATTAAAAACTATTTAAAAAAGCTATGAAAAAAAATTTTATGTTTTTGGCAGTAGCCGTTCTTGGCACTGTTAACGCTTTCGCACAGGAGGCTGCTGTAGCAGCAGAGACTGAGCTCGCAGGTGACACAATGCACCAGGTTTTGATGCAGAAGTTCCTTGAGGGTGGTTGGGGCTGGATGTTGCCCGTGTTGGTATGTTTGGTAATCGGTTTGGCTGTTGCTATCGAGCGTATGCTCTACCTCTCATTCGCTAACATCAACACTAAGAAGTTCATCGAGTCTTTCGAGAAGACTTTGAACGAGCAGGGTGTAGAGGCTGCAAAGGAGTTGTGCCGCAACACTAAGGGTCCTGTTGCTTCTATCTACTATCAGGGTCTTGATCGTTACGAGCAGGGTATGGACGCTGTTGAGAAGGCAGTTGTTTCTTACGGTTCAGTTCAGACAGGTCAGATGGAGTCAGGTCTTTCTTGGATTGGTTTGTTCATCGCTCTTTCTCCAATGTTGGGTTTCATGGGTACCGTAGTAGGTATGATCGAGGCGTTCGACCAGATCCAGGCTGCTGGTGATATCTCTCCAACCGTTGTAGCAGGTGGTATCAAGGTTGCGTTGTTGACTACTTTGATGGGTCTTATCGCTGCTGTTATCCTTCAGTTGTTCTACAACTACATCATCTCTAAGATTGACAACTTGGTTAACGCAATGGAGGACGCGTCAATCACTTTGGTTGATATCTTGACAGCTTACAACAAGAAGTAATATATACCCTTAAAGAGTAATTAATAATGGAGAAAATTTTGAAATATTCATTGGTTGCATTGCTTGCTGTCTCTGTAGCTATGGTATTCTGGGCTGTTTTCACAACTCCAGAGAACCCTACAATCGAGAACGCAACAGCCGTAGGAGCATACCTCTACTGGGGTTACTTCCTTATGGGTGCAGCTGTCGTAGCAGCGTTGGTAGGCGCTGGTATGGACTTGCTCAAGAAGCCAGAGGGTATCAAGGGCGCGTTGATTTCTGTAGTTGCTATCGTGGCTATCATCGTCGTTGCCTATGTTATCTCTAACGGTCACGATTTCCAGATCGTTGACTTGGGCAACCAGGGCTACTTCGAGCGTGGTGAGACTGTCATTACTGACACTTGTCTTATTGTATTCTATGTAGCAATGGCGGGTGCTGTTGTTTCAGCTATCTATTCAGCAGTGACCGACGCACTCAAATAATGAAAGGAGACGTTTATGGCAGGTAATAAAAGAAAAACACCTGATATTAACGCCAGTTCACAGGCCGATATCGCCTTCTTGTTGCTCGTGTTCTTCCTTGTGGCAACAACGATGAATACCGATAAGGGTATCTCTCGTGTATTGCCTCCAATCCCACCCGAGGATGTTAAGGTTGAGGACCAGAAGCAGAAGGAGCGTAATGTATTGTTGGTATTCGTGAATGGAGCTGGTCAGTTGATGGTTGGTGACGAGATGACCGACATTCGCCAGTTGAAGGACAAGGCGAAGGAGTTCATCTTGAATGTAAACGACGAGGAGGATAAGCCTGAGAAGGAGGATAAGGAGATCGATATGCCAGATGGTTCAAAGTGGGTTTACACTACCAGCAAGGGCGTTATCTCTTTGCAGACTACTCGTGATACCAACTACGAGACCTATATCCAGGTGCAGAATGAGCTTACTCGCGTATTTAGCGAGATCCGTCAGGATGTATCAATGCAGAAGTTCGGCAAGTCTTTCGACGAGTTGAACGAGGATGAGCGTAAAGTAATAACCACCGCTGTGCAGCAGAAGATTTCTGAGGCAGAGCCCCGTAAAGCAATCAAGAAGTAATATGGCAGTAATGAAAAAGAAGGGTAACAAGGAGTTGCCCGCAATTTCAACAGCATCACTTCCTGATGTGATCTTTATGATCCTTTTCTTCTTCATGGTATCAACTACCATGCGAGATCAGGAGGTATTGGTGCGTTACAAGCTCCCTAACGCAACAGAGGTACAGAAGCTTGAGAAGAAGAACTTGGTTAGTTACATCCATATCGGTGTGCCTGTGACTCACATGCAGGCTCGCTATGGTACAGCGCCAAAGATTCAGTTGAACGACACTTATAAGACAGCCAAGGATATTGGTGACTTCATCCAGGCAGAGCGTGATCAGCTCAACGAGGCTGACCGTGCCCAGATGACAACCAGCATCAAGGCCGACCAAGAGACAAAGATGGGTATTATCACCGATGTTAAGCAGGAGCTTCGTCGTGCTAACGCCCTCAAGATCTCTTACGCGGCTATCGAGGGTGAGGCTTATTAGTCGATAGGATGAGTGGTGAGGCTGTTTCGACTGACCCACAAGTCCAAACTCAAAAAGAGAGCGTCCGTTTTCACGGGCGCTTTTTTTGTGGGGTGTAGCGAGGGGGCGAGTAGGTGAGTAGGCGAGTGCTTTTATGAAGGTGTAGTTTGGGGGCGAGTGTGCGAGCGCTTTTTGTGAGGTTTATATAGGAACAATGTTATAAAAAGTGGAGGGGCGATGGTGTTCCTCTTTTTTTGTGCTATGGGGTGAGGTCTGTCCTTGCTGAAACAAATTTCTCTTTTAGTCCTTGCAAGATTCCTATATATATTATATATCCTTCGGGCTTTGCGGTTGAGTGTTCTGATGAAGCGAAAATTTACGCTCAAAATCACAATTTTATCTCCGCCCCGCTTTTCTTGTCAAGTCAAAATTCTCGCGTCTTTGGTCGGGGGAAATGAAAATATATCTGCCAAATCACGCCTTTTTCATCTATCGAAGTGTAGAATATAGGCGAAATAATATAAAATTACAAGAAAATAATGAAAATATATTTGTAAAAAGCGTATTACCAATGGTTTAATTACTACTTTTGTTCTTGATACTTTCGGGATAACTTTAAAAATCAAAAAATTATGAATTTAATCAAACCAGATGATCAGGCAACAATCGTAAAGTATGTCGATACAAATTATGTCGGCATCCAGTCGCTTAATCTATCGCGCTGCGCCATTGGATATGTCGTCCGAGGCACAAAGCACATCTATTATGGCGACACACGCCACTCTATCTCCCACGGCGAGGTATTTTACCTCGGTCTTGGAAACCACTATGTTGAGGATATGCCCGATGATGGGCGACCATTCGAACAGATTGTACTCTACTACTCTCCCGAACAGTTACAGCAGATTTTGTTAAATCTCAATATGGGCTATTCGATTAATATAGCCACCTCGCACTCCTGCGATCGTTGCCGTCGTCACAATCACATCTCAATGGTAGCCACGCCCACACTGCGAAACATCTTTACGCACATCCAGAACTATCTCCACGAGGATAGTCAGGTGCACGATGCCGCCGCCGACAAACTCAAGATGACCGAACTCATCTATGCCGTCGTGGCTATGGAGGAGTGTTGTCTGCGCAGTAAGATGCTCTCGAATGTGGATGCTGCCCACGGCAGTTTCGAGCAGATTATCTACAACAACATCTTCAACGACATCTCGATTGAGGAGTTGGCGTCGCTGTCGCACCGCTCGCTCACCTCGTTCAAGAAGGAGTTTAAGCGCCACTTCGTGATGTCGCCCCACCGTTGGTTTATCCGTCAGCGACTGATGCGCTCGCGCCTGTTGCTAATCTCCACCTCGAAGTCGATTTCGGAGATAGGCATTGAGTGTACCTTCCCCAACACTTCGCATTTTATAAAACTTTTTAAAAAGCAGTATGGCTTTACGCCTGCAATATATCGCAATCGTTTCTCGAATTACACTCTCACAGAGCCTGATGCCGCTCGCTCAGGGGCATGTGGGGCGTAATTTATGGCGAGATGGCGTAGGTGTGGGTTTTGCGTAAATAGAATGTTATTCAAAAATTTTAATAAATAGAGGCTTGAATTTTTCTAAAAATTGCAAAAATAGGTGGGTTTAATTTTGCGGATGAGAAAATTAATGCTATCTTTGTTATAGCAATGTGGTTTTAACCACTTTCTCATTAACCTAACTAACCTAACGCGGTGGTGGATGTTGCCAGACATCTCGCCACCTTTCTTTTTGTGTGGGGGCGTGTAATGGGGCGCAGGGGCGCACGAATATTAACCCTTATAAGCAAAAAAAGACACGCCCTCGGCGTGCCTTATGCTTTTGGTAGCGTTATCTGCTTTAGCAAAATCTCGTTAGAAAGGGTAACCCACACCGAAGTTCAGGGCGGTGTTCTTCCAGCGCAGGTTGTGTATCCAGCGCTCGCCCGCAGGCTGGTTAGGGCTGTGGAGCTGCACACCCCAGTCGAGGCGGAGGATTACGAAGGTGATGTCCACGCGTAGGCCAAGACCCGTATTCAGACCCAACTGCCTGTAGAACGAATCCCAATGGAATACGCCGTCGGCTGGCACCTCGCCCTTGCTGCGTGGCAGATACCACACATTACCCAGGTCGAGGAATGTAGCGCCGTGGAACATACCCCATACGGGGAAGCGGAACTCGAGGTTCGCCTCCAGTCGCATATCGCCCATCTGCACGGGGTAGGGGGTGTTCTGTGCTGGCGTGTTGCCTGGTCCGAGTGTTCGTGGGCTCCAGCCTCGCATACTGTTGCTACCGCCGACATAGAACATACGGTCGAATGGCAGAGCGGTAGAGTTGCCGTAAGGCACGCCCACACCCGCGAAGATTCTACCCGCGATGGCACTGCGCTCGCCGAGGGTAATCTTGCGGCTCACGCTCACATCGCCACGCACATACTGCGAATATCTCACGCCCAGAATCTTGTAGTAGCCATCCTCGCGCTTCTTGCCACCGAATGCCCACTCCGCCAGGTTGAGCAGATTACCCGATGACTCGAAGTTGGCACGCATCAGTGTGGCGTTGCCGTTGATGTTCTTATTCTGGTTGTTGTAGGTGTAACTTGCCGATAATCCGACGATTGCCTGCGTGAGGTAACTCTGGCGCAGGTACTCATTCTCGAGCGACGAGAAGAAGTTTTCGTCCATATATCCCACTCTAATCCAATTGATGTCCAGCGGGCGGAGTTGGTACGAGTAGCGGCCATTCAGGCTTCGCCACGAGTATGCCCACGCCACGCGCGAGAGGTCGCGACGATAGTAGGGGCGGTCCTGATAGTTGAACGAGAGTTCCAACTTCGTGCGTGGCATATTGATGTTGCGCGTAGAGATGTTGAATGGCGAGATGAAGCGTGGAAACTGCATGCCCAGCGTCAAACCCACCTCATTAGCACGGCGTCGCAGAGTGCTCGGCGCCTTCATATACTCGTAACCGAATGTGAGTGCAGCGTTGAATGTCTCCACGCCTCGGAAGAGGTTGCGGTTCTGGTAGCCCACGGTGGTGCTCAAGCCGTAGAAACTCGATGTGGTGCTTCCCTCAAGTTCGATGTTGAAGCCCTGCTTGAGTGTTGGCGAGCAGAGGATGTAGCACTTCAGGCGACCCTCGCTGATGTTCTCGAAGTTGCGGGGCGAGTATGCCGAGCGACCCTCGCCAGCGTAGTGTGAGACGATTGAGTCACCCTCCTGTGGCAACTCCTCGAAGGCGATGCGGGCGCTCTTGAAGTAGCCGAGCGACATAATCTCGCTATATGTGCGGTCCACCTGCGATGAGTTGTAGGTGGTGTTTGGTGTCAGCGGAATTGCCGAGTGCAGCACCGCGGGGCGCACATTTGGCCTGCCCTGCGATATGATGTTCAGACCCTGATAGTGCGTTGTGTCGTGCAGCATCTTGCGATACTCGTCGGCAGCGATGGCGGGGTCGTAGTCGGGCACAACATTAATCTCGTTGATTGAGTAGATGCGGTTGTTCGCCATGATGGCCCTGCCGCGCTCGTCATATCCCGTAATGTTACGCTTGATAATCATCCTGATGCCCGCCTTGCGCTCGCCCTGAAGGGTATCGACACGGTATTCGATGTTATTGATTGAGAAGTTGTAGTAACCTCTGTTGTTCAGATAGTTAGTGATTCTCTCGCGCTCCTTTTCCAGCGAGGTGATGTCGAAAATCTCACCCACACGCAGCAGCGACGATGCGGTGTCGGCCTCGATTACGGGGGCTAACTGCTTGTCGCGGAAGTCGTACGAAAGGCTGCTGATGCGATACGGCTCTCCCTGATGTGTGCGGTAGGTGACATAGGCGCGCTTGGGGCGGCGTGTGGTGTCAATCTCATACTCCACCTGCGAGCGGTAGTAGCCGCGCGAGTCCATATATGTCTTTAGGTTCTGCGCGCTCTTGTGCGTGAGCGACACATCCAGCAGGACGGGCTCCTCGCCCACCTTGCGCTTGAGGTTGTTCCACCAGTTATTCTTCTTTGGGTTGGCGAGGTTGTGCGCCCACACATAGAAATTGGTGCCGAGGAAACGCTTGTTGGGCGTCTGGCGCACATACTGCTCCATCGTGTAGGAGGTGATGCGCTCATCCTTTGGCGTCTGCTTGTCGTCGTCGATGGTGACGCGTTGCAGGAAGTACTCGCCCTCGGAGAGTTTGCGCGTGACGCTACACGCCGAGCACATAATGCCCAGCGCCACGACCATCATCAATCTCAACCAAAAGCCTCTCATTCGTTATCCTATTGTCTCGACGAAGCGCTTGTAAGCCTCCTCCTCGATGTTGTAAATCTTACTCTTTGCAATGCCCTGCAACTCCTCGCCGTTCCACTCTGCTGTGCCGCTCCACATATATGTTGCGTTGCCCGTCAGGCGCGTTGTAATTTTCTCGCCATTAATTGTGCAGAGGCAGCGCACCATACCGCCACGATTATAGACATCAATCTGCTTGCCTTCGTGGCAGATGCCCAGCAGCGTCGCCGCCGTAGAACTTGCCGTCATCGCCGTACCGCACGAGTAGGTTATGCCCGCGCCACGCTCGTAGGTGGCAACGAAGATGGCATTTTCGCCGCACTTTTTGTATAGGCTCACATTTATGCCCTTCGGAAAATCCTCCTTTAGGCGTGTCACGCTCTCGCCCAGCACCACCAGACGCTCCATATCAATCTCTTCGACCGCCGCCACGATGTGTGGGTTGCCCAGGTTGAGAGCCGTAAAGCGGATGTCGTCGCCCAGCGAAGGAATAGCCTTGCCGATGAAGTTATCTGCGCCCTTGGCGAAGCCGAAGTCGGGGCTTGTCAGGCGCACGCTGATATCTACGCCATAGGTCTCAATCTCGCCGTTGAGGAGTTCCGCCTTGCGCGTGGGGTAGAGCCCGCCGCCCGATGTGAGGGTGAACTCGTCGCAGTCGATGTAGCGCTCACGCACCAGACGCGCCACGCAACGGATGCCGTTGCCGCACATCTCCGCCTCCGAGCCGTCGGGGTTGAACATACGCATCGCGTAGTGCTCGCCCGCCTTCACTACATAAAGTATGCCGTCGGCAGACTCTACATCTCTGTGGGCGCACACCTGACGAGCAAAAGCCGCCATATCGCCCACGATGTTTCCGCCGACCATATCGACCATAATGAACTTATTGCCAGAGCCGTGGCATTTGATTATCTCTATCTGCATTGTGTGCCTAATTTATTCTCCAAAAATAAGAATATTTCGCACGATAAACAAATAAATTTTCCACAACTCGCCGCTTCGGGGCTTTGCGGGTGATAAATATTTTTGTTTTCGCAAATTTTTATCTAATTTTACACAACTAAATAGTTTATCAGATGAAAGAGAAATTTGTTATGGCAGGCTCGACTGCCCTCCATATTGCCGACTCGCTCAAGGGTGAGAAGTGTATTGTGTTGTTGCACGGCTATCTTGAGTCGATGTATGTGTGGGATGATTTTCTGCCTCTGCTGACGCCCAGGGTGCGCGTGATTACGGTTGATATTCCTGGTCACGGCGTGTCGGTTGTCAATGGCGAGGTGCACACGATGGAGTGGGTGGCCGATGTGCTGCACGATATGCTTGATGCTGTGGGCATTGATAAGGTTACTTTGGTGGGTCACTCGATGGGCGGATATATCTCGTTGGCGTTCTGTGCGAAGTATCCCGAGCGATTGGATGGCTTGGTGCTGCTCAGTTCATCGCCAAACCCCGACACCGAGCAGAAACGAGAAAATCGCCTCCGCGAGATTGCACTGGTGAAGGCGGGCAAGAAGGATGCGCTGGCGCGCGTTGCTCCCGAGACTGGCTTTGCGCCCCACAACCGCAAGCGCCTGAAGGGTTATATCGACGATTTGGTGGAGTGCGTTCATGTCACCGAGGACGAGGGTATCGTGGCTCTGCTGGGCGGTATGATTGCGCGTGTCGATCAGAACGAGATGTTGCAGAAGTCGGCGGTAAAGCAACTCTTTATTATGGGTAAGCACGATGCCTACATCCCTGTGGAGGCTGCCGAGGAGATTATCTCTCGCCACCCACAAGCGAAGGTCGCGTGGCTTGAGAACTCTGGTCATATGGGCTTTATCGAGGAGCCAGAGGCGTGTGCTACGGCGTTGCTGGAGTTTGTAGAGTAGCGAAAGTTGCCTAAAAAGGTAATTTTGGTGTCAGGCTTGCTCTCAAAGTCCTCATTTACGCCCAGTAAACTGCGGCTTTTCGAGCCTCGCCTTCCTAAAAATTCCTCTTTTTATACAACTTTTGGTGTAGGGGATACAAAAAACAAGAGGGAACTGCGTCCAGTCCCCTCTTATTTTTCTGATTGTTCAGAAAATTAAGCATACTTGAATGTTGACTCATCTGATACAGTCAACTTCTTGCGTCCCTTTGCACGACGCGCTGCCAATACCTTGCGACCATTGGCAGTAGCCATTCTCTGACGGAATCCATGCTTGTTGATTCTCTTACGACGAGAAGGCTGGTAAGTTCTTTTCATTGCCATAACGATATCGTTTTTGTGTTTGTTTCACTTATTCCGCTAAAACCGTGCGTAGCATAGTCTTTGCGAGGTGCAAAGGTAAAACGATTTTTCTTATTTAACAAAATATTTGCAAATAAATTTACCTCCACCCGTTGCATTTTGGCGTTTGGAGGGCGTAAAAAGTCATATTTTCGCCATCCGCCACCCGCTTTTGCCCTGCGCGAGAGCCACTCAAGGCTACATATCCTTGAACAAATCGACCTCGCCGCGCTCCACCTTTCTGTACATCGCCGCCAACTCGGCAATCACTGGCGAGACCAGTTCGATGGTGTCGTTGATAGCCTCGGCGCGCTTCTTGTCGCCCTTGATGCGGTAGAGCATCGCGGCATAGAGTGCGCGGAAGCATAGTTCGGTGTCGCACACATCCTCCTTCTTTACCAGCGTGCGAAGCATAGGCAACTGCGGCGCCAGGGCCTGGAATGTCTTGCGGTAGTGCTCGCCGATAGGGTTTTGCATCAACTGAAGATGCAGATTGTGCATATCGCCGATGAGGTGGAGCGTGTGCTCAAGGTGTCCGCTCTCCTCCTTACCCTCCTTGCGTAGAAGGTTCACAATGTCCATATACCACAGCAGGAAGATGTGCTTCTGCTCCTCATCGACCTGTCGTGGCGCGACCAGTTGCGAGTAAATCGCCTCGGGGCTGAACTGCAACGCCCTCAAAAGGTCCTCAATCTGCCACAGATAGAGTATATATTCGGCTATGTTCTCCTTGCGTTTTGCTTGTGCTATATCCATAACTTGGGAAATTCAAAATTTAGAATTCAAAATTACATTATTGCAAGCCCCAGTCGCGGGCGTTTGCCTCGTGCTTGGGGGCATTCTTTACATTGGCGAAGAACTCGAAGCCCGTCAGGCGCTCCAACTCCTCGATTGAAATCATCTCCTCGGCCGATGGTTTGCGACCCTGCGCCGAGCGGTGACCCACGATAAATGCGGCGCACTTTAACTCCTGCGCCTTACACTCCCTGACGCTCTTGCCCGAGCGACCACTGCGGGTGCGAAGCAGCGCTTTGTAGTATGCCGTAGGCACGCCCACGCGCTTCGAGTCGTTGCGGTTGGAGTGTGTTGTGGGTTTGATTACAGTGCCGTCGGTATCCTCATACTCCGTAAAGAGGCAACCCGTAACCACATAGAGCGTGTCGGCGCACAACTGCCTATCGACAAACGCCTCGAGGTTGTTCCACGCACCGCCCCACGCATTGAAGCCGTCGCGCAACTGGGGTGCGATGTTGCTCACATAGAATGTCTGGATGTTCGCTTCGCGTGACGAGGTGCGCTCCGCCGAGCCGAGCAGATGACCGCGCGAGTACTCTCCGCCGTAGGAGCGGCTCAAGAGCGGTTGTATGTTGGTCGGTAACTTGGGGTCGGGCTGATAACTGTCGGTGCGCTCGATGTCGCCCGTATAGGAGCGGTGCAACGGCGCTGCGACCCACAACGGACATCGCAACTCGCGACTAAAGCAGGCGGTGTAGGTGCGGCGGTTGTCGCGTGAGTCCTCCTCGCTGATTGTGTGGTAGGCGTAGTAGAGGTCCTTATCCTCCACCTCGGCAGGCAACTCTGCCCAGCCCATGCGCTTCACCTTTTTGCGTGGCGCGGCAGAACTTGCAGAACTCTCTGCGGTGTTTTCTGCGCTTGCGGTCTCCTCCTCGCCCGAAAAATCGACAAGTGTGGTTGCACCCTGTCGGTCGGCGTCGGGTGCGACATAATTATTGTATATGTATCGTCCGCCCACCAGCAGCGTGGCAAGCATCAGGTACATCAGTCCGCGACTCGCTGGCAATTTTTTTGTTCTGTGTCTCATTACTCTCTGTTTCGTGAGTCAATCCAAATCGTTACTGGACCGTCGTTGATAAGTTCCACCTTCATATCTGCCCCAAACTCGCCCGTAGCGACACTCTTGCCCAGAGCCTGCTCAACCGATGCCACGAACTTCTCGTACATCGGGCGAGAGATAGCCTCTCCTGCGGCGCGGAAGTATGATGGGCGGTTACCCTTCTTTGTTGAGGCGTGGAGCGTGAACTGGCTCACCACCATCACCTCGCCCCCAATCTGCTGCACATCGAGGTTCATCACGCCCGCCTCATCATCGAAGATGCGCAGGCGCAACAACTTGCCTGTGAGCCAATCTATATCCTCCTGGGTGTCAGCCTCCTCGATGCCCACAAGCACCATCAGACCCTTGCCTATGGCGCTGCGTATCTCACCCTCGATGGTGACCGAGGCGCGGCTGACGCGCTGAATCAGTAATCTCATCTCTAAAGTCGGTTAAAGTCCCTCGAAAAACTCCCACAAATTATCCTTTGGCGTAGGCGCTGTGATGCTGATAGGCTCCTTGCGTACTGGGTGCAGGAACTCCACCTTGCGTGAGTGCAGCGAGATGCCGCCGTCGGGGTTAGAGCGCTTTGCGCCATACTTCAGGTCGCCCTTGATTGAGCAGCCAATCTTCGAGAGTTGGGCGCGAATCTGGTGGTGACGACCCGTCAGGAGTTCCACCTCGAGCAGCGTGTAGCGTGTCGAGCAGCCGAGCAACTTATAGTTCAGCATAGCCTTCTTGCCGTCGGCCTTTGGCTTGTCGTAGGCGCGTGAGCGGTTGGTGCGTCCATCGCGCACGATGTAGTGCGTGAGGCTTGCCTCGTCGTGCTGTGGGCGTGCCTCCACGATAGCCCAGTAGGTCTTGTGAATCTCGCCGTTGCGAATCATCTCGTTGAGGCGTGTGAGGGCCTTCGATGTCTTGGCGAACATCACAGCGCCACTCACTGGGCGGTCGATGCGGTGCACCACGCCGAGGAACACATCTCCAGGCTTATGGTCGCGCACCTTAATCAAGGTCTTGATGTCATTCTCGAGTGCCTCGTCGCACTCCTTGTCGGGTTGAACCAACTCGCCACAACGCTTGTTGATAACAATGATGTGGTTATCTTCGTAGAGTATATCTTTTGGATGTATCATAGTCTAAAGTTTGAACGAAAATGGTAGCAAGGCTTCTGCCGAACCGACGACGGTAGCCGTCTCTGCGCCACTCATAATGATGCGGATGGGTCTCTGCTGACGATGCTCGGCATCGAGCAGGGTCTGTCGGCAGCCGCCGCAGGGGTAGCACTCCCTCGGTGCGGGGTCGGATGCTATGGCGAGTGATTCGATTGCGCGGTCGGCGTATGAGGTCTGCAAGTTGTAGAGCAAAACCCTCTCGGCGCACATTCCCGAAGGATAGACCTCGCTCTCGCAGTTTGCCGCCGAGACAATCTCGCCGCCAGCGAGTCGTGCCGCCGCTCCCACGCGGAATCCAGAGTAGGGGGCGAGTGCCTTCGCTGTTGCCGCTCGTGCCGCCTCCACAAGGGTGCGGTCCGCCTCGGGCATAGCCTCCAGGGAGTCGAAATGGTCGAATGTGAAGTTAAAAATCTTCTCCATAGCAGTTGCTTATCTAACGATGAGAGCAAAGATAGTATATTGCCGCCACGCAAACAAATTTTCGGCGATAATTTGAATTTATTTCCCTTACAAGGGAACTCTCTGTCGTTTTATTGTGTATATTTGTCGGATAAATTGAAAGTTGAATTTCTAAAAGAGAGAATTATGAAGCGAGTGATTTTGTTTTTGGCGGTGATGATGTTGGGCGTGGTGAGTGCATCGGCTCAAAAGAGTCCCTACAACTACTATAAGCCGGGTTACTGGGGAAATGTCGAGTTTTTGGGTGGCGTAGCGATGGGCGGCGGTAGCGATATCGGCGGCAGCACGACACACGGATATTGCTTTGGTAGCGGTGTTGCGATGGGTATGGGTGTCGGTGTCTATTGCGATGTCAATCAGGTGGCATACTACATTAATGTCCCAATCTTCGTGGAGACAAAATACTCTCCTTTGAGGGGCGGCAGTTCGCCATTTGTCTCGCTCCGTACGGGTATGAGCGTGACCGACTGGTTGCAGCCTGGATTTTACCTCTCGCCCGCCCTTGGTTTTGATATCAAGCGGTTTTCTCTGTTTGCGCGCTACGGCTTTAACCTCTATCCCGTAGTGGTGGATATTGATGTGCCCGCATTGGATATAAATATGTCGGCCGACGCACACCTAAAGTCGCACACTTTGTCGGTTGGCTTTGCGGTTAATTTCTAAAGTAGGAAAGGAAGAATGAAGAGACTGATTTGCATCTTGTTTTGTGCCGCGGCGTTGGTTGCCTGCCGAGGTGGCTTTACGGCCGAGGAGCGCGAGGTGATATATCGTGGTGAGGGGGATATTATGCGTGTGATGAGCATTGCCGACACCGCCGACTCGTTGCTGTTGCGTCGCGAGTGCCAGCCTATGGTGGAGCAGATGGTGGGCAGCGAGGAGTTGCAGACCTTGTGCCGTCGTATGCTTGCTACGGTGAACGACCCCGAGAACGAGGGTGTGGGCATTGCCGCACCGCAGGTGGGTGTGTCGCGCAGGATGGTTGCCGTTCAGCGCTATGACAAGCAGGGTGCGCCCTTCGAGTTCTTCCTCAATCCCGAGATTGTCGCAATGCTCGGCGAGAAGCAGTTGGGTGGCGAGGGATGCCTCTCGATTCCCGATATGCGTGGCGAGGTGATGCGCGCGTGGAGCATTGTGCTAAAGTATCGTGACCTCGATTTTGTGGAGCAGACCGATACCGTGAATGGCTTTACGGCGGTCATCTTCCAGCACGAGGTGGACCACCTGGATGGCGTGTTGTATATTGATAGAATGGAAAAATAGAGCGAATTATGTCGTTGAAGATAAAGATTTTATGTGTTGTGTTGAGCCTTGCGATGCTCGCCCCCGCGTGGCTGGGCGGTACGGGCTTGACGCTGCTGGTGGCACTGGTGCCGCTGATGATGATTAGTGCCTCATACTCCGACTCCGCGCGCGACTGGTGGCGTATGGCGGGATGGGCGGCGCTTACATTTGTGTTGTGGAATGCCGCGACCATCTGGTGGGTGTGGATTGCTACGCCCGCAGGACCTATCACGGCTACGCTCTTTTCGACATTCTGGAACTTGGTGGGTTTTATGCTCTACCACTACACCTCGAAGCGCACATCACGCGCGGTGGCATATACGCTGCTGGCTACGGCGTGGGTCGCAACCGAGTATCTCTACACCAGCGCCGAGGTGCTTTCGTTCCCCTGGCTGACGCTCGGTAACGGCTTCTCGGGCGATGTGTGGGCGGTGCAGTGGTACTCGGCGACGGGCGTCTTTGGTGGCTCGTTGTGGGTTCTGCTCGCCAATATCGCTATCTTCGAGGCTATCATCCGCCGCAGTAAGTGGGCTACGGTGAGGGCTTCGCTGGTGGTTGTTGTGCCGATTGTTGTGTCGCTTGCGATGTACTGGGGCTATGGGCCAGCTGATAAGCGAGTGCAGGTATCTGTTTTGCAGCCAAATGTAGATTGCTACGAAGAAAAGTTCAGCGGAACGGCAGCCGCACAGACTAAAAATATTATCGACCTTCTCTCGCAGACCCCTGCCGAGAGTGTTGTGGCGGTTTTGCCCGAGACCGCTCTGCCCGAGCAGTTGGACGATGACGAGCCGTTGCAGGGTCGCATCATATCGTCGCTTGCCGATGTCATCCACGCCGAGCATCCCTCGACGATGCTGGTGATGGGCGCAACAACCATCAAGTACTACGACTCGCAGACCAAGCCAACCCCTACGGCGCGAATAAGTTGGGGTACATATTACGATGTCTATAACTCTGCCGTTGCGGTGAATGCCGCCACAGCGAACAACCTCCACCACAAGATGCGTTTGGTGATTGGCGTTGAGTCTATGCCATTCACTGGCTTTCTGGATAAGTTCGTCGATTTGGGCGGTATCACTGGTCAGTTGGGCAGAAACGATAAGGCTACGGTGTTTGAGAATGGGGGCGTAAAGTTCGGTCCTGCAATATGTTATGAGGGTATCTACGGTGACTGCTTCGCCCGCTTTGCGCGCGAGGGCGCCCAGACGATGCTCGTGATGTCGAACGATGGCTGGTGGGGCAATACGCCTGGTCACAGATGTCTGTTCGACTACTGCCGTCTGCGCGCTATCGAGACCCGCCGCGCCATTGCCCGCAGTGCAAATACGGGTGTGTCGGGCTTCATCACGCCACGCGGCGATGTGGTGCAGAGTCTTGGTTGGGATGAGCGCGGAGTGCTGACCCAGGATATTGAGGTGCGCGAGGATGTGACGCCTTATGTCACCTATGGCGACTGGGTGGGCAGAATGTCGCTCTTGATTGCGCTGCTCGGCGTGCTCTACTTCTCGGCTTATCGTATCAAACGCAAAAATCATCTTGTATGACCTACTCGGAGACCATAGATTTTCTCTTTAATCAGGTGACCTCGTTCCAGCAGGTGGGCGCCGACGCCTACAAGCCTGGTCTGGAGCGCATCGAGGAGTTCTGCCGCTTGCTTGGCAATCCTCATCACGACTACCACACAATCCACATCGCGGGCACAAACGGCAAGGGCTCGACCTCGCACATCATCGCCTCGGTGCTTCAGCACTCGGGCTATCGTGTGGGTCTGTTCACCTCGCCCCACCTGAAGGATTTTCGTGAGAGAGTGCGTGTCGATGGCGAGATGATTTCCGAGCAGGAGGTGGTCGCGTTTGTAGAGAATCATCTAAAAGATATTCAGCGACTTGGACTCTCGTTCTTTGAGATTACGGCGGCGATGGCGTTTGCCCACTTCGCCCAGAGCGATGTCGAGGTGGCTATTATCGAGACGGGTCTTGGCGGTCGTCTGGATGCAACAAATATAATCACTCCGTTGGCGAGCATTATCACCAACATCGGTCTTGACCACACCGACCTTCTGGGTAATACGCTGGAGGCTATTGCGGGCGAGAAGGCGGGCATAATCAAGGCGGGCGTGCCTGTCATTGTGGGCGAGCACGGCGAGCAGGTGGATGCGGTCTTTGAGCGCGTGGCGCGTGAGAAGGGTGCGCCGCTAAAGTATGCACAGGATGAGGTCGGCCTGCTTGAGCAGACGAATGAGGAGGAGATGCAACGATTTAAGTTGTTGTGTGTGCGCGATGGCGCGGAATATACCCTGCTGCTCGACCTGCAAGGCGAGTATCAGTCAAACAATATCCGTACGGCGTGTGCGGCGCTCGATGTTCTGCATTGTGCCTCGCCGCTGACTATTCCTCGCCGAGCCTTGTTGGCGGGTCTGCGCTCGGTTGTGGCGACTACCCATCTGAAGGGTCGCTGGCAGGTGCTCTCGCGTGAGCCTTTGGTGGTGTGCGACACTGGTCATAATGCTCACGGAATCAAATATGTAGCGCGCCGATTGGAGTCGCTCGCATCGAACTACGATAAGCTCTATTGCATTGTTGGCTTTGCCAAGGATAAGGCTTTGGGAGAGGTGTTGCCGCTGCTGCCAAAGTCGGCTAATTATATCTTCACCGAGGCTGCTTCGCCCCGCGCAATGAAGGCGGAGGCGCTGAAGGAGCGAGCAGGCGAGTTTGGTTTGCAGGGCGTTGCCGTAGATAGCGTGGCGGGCGCAATCGCCTACGCCAAGGGCATAGCGACTGCGGCAGATGCAATCTTTATCGGTGGAAGTAACTTTGTTGTCGGCGAGATACCAGAGTTGTAGCGCTATTGTCTTTCGCGCAGCGAGCCTATGGTGTAGAGCACAGCCACAACGGCACAGCCAATCAGCGAGAGGCGTATGCGGCGTGTAAGGAAGAAGAAAATCACAAACATAATCATCATACCCACCACCAGCGTCGTCCACTGAAAACCAGAGTAACGGCGGTATTTGCGTGGTGTGAAGTTTGAGCCATACTCGGCGATGGAGAAATAGACCGTACCCGAGGCGCGCTTGCGTAAGCCGTTGAATTTCAGCAGGGCAAGGAAGTGCTTTGAGTCGGGACAGTCGCTGTCGTAGAGCGTGTGCCACCCCGCGGGTCGCTCCTCGCGCCACTCGCCCGCCTGCATCACCCAGCGGTCGGGGTTTGAGGTGGTGTGGGTCGTGATGCCGACGCCGTGTCGCAGACCATCCTCGTCCAGTTCGCCGATGTAGTAACCATCCTTCCACTCCTTGAACTGCATACTCTCCTGGTGCTCTGCCACATAGTCGAGATTCTCCATAAGCAGGTTGCGGGCGTCACGATTTAGTTCGTGACCCCAGTCGCGTATCTTGCGCCTAACGAGCGAACGATACCACTCAATCTCCTTTATGGCTGCCTCGCGATTCATCCTATTTTACTCTCTCGAATGGTCCATTCTCGCTGCCTGTCAGGCGGTGCAGACGCAGGTTGCTGCCCTCGCCCTCCTGGGTGGCGTAGTTGAACGATATGTAGTAATATCCCTTGCCGATGGGGTAGAAGCCCGTTGAGCCCGCGCCGAACATCCAGCCGCGAGTGCCCGAAGCCTCATCCACAAGGCTTGGTATGCGCTGCTGGAGCGGAACAACTGCGCCCTCGGCGATGTATGGAATGCCCTCAAGAGGCTGTGTTACGGGTTTAATCTTGCCATCAACGGCGAAGAGCGAGTAGTTGGGATAATTGCGCTTTCTGCCTGGATAGACCGCCATCCACCACACCTTCTGCTCCTTGTCGTACTCAAGATTCTGTACGCCGTAGGATGTGTTGCCCGTATAGGCGTAGTACTCGCCATCGGGTGTGTCGGGACCCACCTGGTGCATATCCGAGGCCTGCGCCAGCGGGCGCTCGTACTTCTTCCAGTCGGTCACATCGTACTGATGCAGCACCTGATAGTTATTATCGTTGCGCTTTGTGTCGCTATATACGCCGTAGGCTACCGTAAGGTATTGCTTGCCGCCCTTCTTGCCGAACTTTGGGCCGAAACTAACACCGTCGATACCACTGCAACCGAGGCGGTGGCGGAACTTACCCTCGGGCGTTGTGACCGAAGCGGAGTAGTCATCCAGCACACGCTTGAGGTGTACGGTAGTGACCACGCCCTCCTCGCTTGGGAGGATGCCTTCGCGGTCAATCTTCGCGCAGTCGAAGATGGCGATGTAGAATGCGTTGGGGATTTTCGTGGTGCTCTTCTCGCGGAGCATAATGCTCTTGCCGATTGAGTCATCCTTATACTCCAACGAACCATACACTCTGCCCTCCTTCTCGTTGAACGAGAGGTCGCCCAGGTGACCCACCAGACCCACCACCGAGCCGAGGATGTTACCTTGCAGGTCGGTCTTGATGAGCATTGTGGTGTATGAGAGGTAGAGGTGCTGATTTTTCTTGTCGTATGCTATGCCCTGAATGTGACCCGACTTGAATGGTCCCGACTCAATATTTGCGGGCAGGGTCTGTGCCGATGAGGGTTGTGCAACCGCGAAAATCATTGCGGTGAAAATCAAAATGGCGAATATGCGCTTCATAGAGTTGTAGTTTTTTGGTTGTTCCTTTATGCGAAGATACTATTTTTTTTCAGAATGGAAAAACTTTTATATATTTGCTTAATTAATATCCCCAAATGATGTCACACCTCTATGCCGATATAGTCCTGCCATTGGCGCAGCCAGCATACTCCTACTCTGTCCCTGCGGGGCTGGAGTTGAGGGAGGGCGATGCTGTGGCTGTGCAGTTTGGTGCGCGCTATATCTACACTGGCATCGTGTGGCGTCTGCACAATGAGCAACCCAACGCAAAGCGAGTGAAGGCTGTTGGGCGCAGATTGTATGATGTGCCGCTGCTTAATGCCCACCAGATGCGCTTCTGGGAGTGGCTGGCGGAGTATTATATGTGTACGCTGGGTGAGGTGATGCGTATGGCGTTGCCCTCGCTCGTAAAGCCGCGCGGAGCCAACGAGGCGGAGTTCTCGGGTGCGGAGTTTTCTCCCCGCACAGAGCCCTATCTGGCACTTGCCGAGGAGTGGGCGGACGCCGAAAAAGTGGCTGCGGAGTGCGAGCGCATACGCCGCCGAGCACCACGCCGTGCAGAACTTTTGGAGCAGATAGCGCAGTTCGACCCTCGTCGTCGCAACGAGTTGGGCGAGATTCCACGCCGTCTGCTGGAGTGCGATGCGGCGCAGATTGCCGCCCTGCGTAAGGCGGGATATATAACCGTTGAGGAGCGTGAACGAAGGGTGGAACGCTCTGCGGATGTGGGATTTAACCTTCCCGAACTCTCTTTGGCCCAGCAGCGCGTGGCGGAGCAGATTTCTTCCTCTGCCGATGAGAATAAGGTGCATCTGCTGCACGGCATTACGGGTTCGGGCAAGACCGAGATATATATGCACTTCATAGCGCAGACACTTGCTGCGGGTGGAGATGTTTTGTTGCTTGTGCCCGAGATCGCCCTCACCTCGCAACTTATCGAGCGTATGGAGCGCGTCTTTGGCTCGCGTGTGACGGCCTACCACTCCAAACTGACCGCTCTGCGCCGTACGGAAAACTATCTGCACCTGGCGCATAGTTCGGGTGGCGAGTTGGTCATTGGCGCAAGGTCGGCGTTGTTTCTGCCGATGAACAGATTGCAGTTGGTGGTGGTCGATGAGGAGCACGACTCAAGTTATAAGCAGAGCGACACCGCACCCCGCTATCAGGGTAGGGACTGTGCCGTTGTGCTCGCCTCGCTGGCGGGCGCACGGGTCATTCTGGGTAGTGCTACGCCCTCGCTTGAGAGTTATGCCAACGCGCAGTGGGGTAAGTATGGCTATTCGCGCCTTGAGGAGCGTTATGGTGAGTCGCGACCACCGAGGATAATCCTCTCGGACACGATGCGCTCGGTGAAGCGTGGCGAAAGAAAGAGTCATTTTAATATTCAGTTAATCAACGCGATGCGTGATGCGCTGGGGCGTGGCGAGCAGGTTATGCTGTTCCAGAATCGCAGAGGCTTCACGCCCTTTGTGCAGTGTAGCGGATGTGGCTGGACGATGCGCTGTCCGCACTGCAATGTGACCCTCACGATGCACCGTACAACCAACCGTATGGAGTGCCACTATTGCGGCTATACGGCAAATGTTCCGCGCTCGTGCCCGCAGTGCGAGACCGTCGATTTGAAGCCTATGGGCTTCGGTACGGAGCGCATCGAGGAGGCGGTGGCGGAGTTGTTCCCCGAGGCTCGCGTGGCGCGCCTTGACAGGGACACCTCGACCTCGCAGAGCGCCTATAACCGCATCGTTCGTGACTTCGAGAGTGGCGCGACCGACATCCTTGTCGGCACGCAGATGATAACCAAGGGCTTCGATTTTTCGCGTGTCTCGGTGGTGGGCGTTTTGAATGCCGACAACCTGATTTGCAGCCCCGATTTCCGCTCGTCGGAGCGCGCCTTCCAACTCCTCACGCAGGTGGCTGGTCGTGCAGGCCGTCGCGAGCAGGAGGGTACGGTGGTGGTGCAGACCTCCGAGGCGGAGCACCCCGTTCTGGGGTGGGTCGTGAGGGGCGACTATGACGCTATGGCGCGTAGTGAACTCGCTGAACGCCACGCCTTTAGTTATCCGCCATACTCCCATCTGATGATGTTCACCCTGCGCTCGGCGGATGCTATGCTTCTGCGCCGCGGCTCGGCGTGGTTTGCCGCCCGTATGCGCGAGAAGTTCGGTCGCAGAGTCTTTGGTCCAGTCGCTCCGCCCGTTGATAGGGTGAGAGGGGTCTATATCCTGCGTATAATGCTCAAGATTGAGAATGGTCGCTCGCTGTCGCGTGCAAGGGAGTTACTGCGCGAGTTACTCGGCGAGGCGGCGCAGCACGAGGAGTATAAATCGATAACCATCTCCATAGATGTCGATACTCAATGATATGATGCGTGATGTGCTCTCGCTCGTCATCCCCGCATCGTGCCCAGTGTGTGGCAAGAGGCTGGGCAGGGGCGAGGCGGTGGTGTGTGCATCGTGTGAGGTGACGGCTCCCCTGACCAATCTGTGGCGCGAGCCGCATAATCCTATGAATGAACGCTTTTGGGGATTGATGCCCGTCGAGAGGGCATCGGCCTTTCTGTGGTATGTCGAGGGTAGCGCGTGGCGCGATGTGGTGCACAACTTCAAGTACGGCGGTCAGTGGCGTGTGGCGTACAATATGGGCCGCTGGTTTGGCGCGGAGTTGCGCGAGAGCGGACTCTATGCCGATGTGGATGTGGTGGTGCCAGTGCCGTTGCACCTTGCAAGGCGTATGTGGCGAGGCTACAACCAGTCGGAGTACATAGCCCGAGGCATCGCCCGCGAGTTGGGTGTCAAGGTCGATACACGCAGTGTCGGCCGCCACCGATACAACTCAAGCCAGACCCACCACCGCAAGGTCGAGCGCTGGGATAATGTCGAGGGTATCTTCCGCGTGCGCCGTGCTGATGCTCTGCGTGGCAAGCATATCCTGCTGGTGGATGATGTTTTCACTACAGGCGCAACCATTATGTCGCTGGGCGAGACCATCTTACGCTCAACAGAGGATGTGCGTTTGAGCGTCGCCACGCTCGCCACATCGCGCCACAGTCTGCACATCAAACCCTAAAATGGGTTTATCAACAGTCGTCTGTTTAAAAATTTCTATAAATTCATCGCTTCTGATAGTTGTCGTTTGGGCAAAAATTGCTAATTTTGAAACTTGAAAACTTTTTTCGTTTTTCTATGGCAAAAGAATTTACCCCGTCGGCAGCAAATCGTGCCGCATACGATAAGTTGAGTGAAGCCCCCGTAGCGGGCACCGTACCGCCTCAAGCCGTTGAACTTGAGGAGGCAGTGTTGGGTGCGTTGATGTTGGAGCGCGATAGTATCATCGCCGTTCAGGAGTACATCACCGCCGACACATTCTACACCGAGGAGCATCGCCTCATCTACAAGGCTATTGAGTCTTTGTCGGCAGAGTTGAAGCCTATCGACCTCTACACCGTGACCGAACGCCTCAAGGTGCGTAAGGAACTCAAGAAGGTGGGTGGCGCGGCATACCTCGCGCAACTCACGCAGAAGGTCGGCTCGGCTGCCAATGTGGAGTTTCACGCCAAGATTATCGCCCAGAAGTATGTTCAGCGCGAACTTATCCGCTCGGCTACGGAGATTCAGCGTCGCTCCTACGATGAAGATCAGGATGTGACCGACCTTATCGGCTTTGCCGAGGGCGAAATCTTCAAGGTTGCCGAGGGTCACGTGAAGCGTTCGGTGCAGAACGCCAAGGATATCCTTGCCAAGGCGCTGGCGCAGATTGAGGAGGCGAGCAAGAATACCTCGGCCTTCAATGGTGTGCCTTCGGGCTTTATGGCACTCGACCGCGTTACGATGGGCTGGCAGCCAAGTGACCTTATCATCATCGCGGCGCGTCCGTCAATGGGTAAGACCGCCTTCGTGCTCTCGATGGCGCGAAATATGGCAATCGAGCATCAGGCGCCTGTGGCCTTCTTCTCGCTTGAGATGTCGGCGGTGCAGTTGATGATGCGTCTGATTGTGGCCGAGACGGGTCTTTACAGCAACGATATCAAGTCGGGACGCCTCACGCCCGAGCAGTGGCGACACTTGGAGAGCGCAACGAAGCCTCTGGGTAGCGCACCGCTCTATGTCGATGACACGCCAGCGTTGTCGGTCTTTGAGTTCCGCTCAAAGGCGCGCCGACTAAAGATTCATAACGACATCAAGGTTATCATCATCGACTACTTGCAGTTGATGACCGGTAGTCAGGATAGCAAGAACGGCGGTAACCGTGAGCAGGAGGTGGCTTTCATCTCGCGTACTCTTAAGGCAATCGCCAAGGAGTTGAATGTGCCTATGCTGGCACTTTCGCAGTTGAGCCGTGCTACGGAGCAGCGTGGTGGCTCAAAGCGACCCCAGTTGAGTGACCTCCGTGAGTCGGGAGCAATCGAGCAGGATGCCGACATCGTGGCATTCATCCACCGCCCCGAGTATTACGGTATGAACACCGACGAGAACGGCTTGCCTACGGCGGGTCTGGCGGAGATTATCCTCGCCAAGCACCGTAATGGTGCGGTGTGCGATGTGAAGTTGCGCTTCCTGAAGGACCAGGCGCGCTTCGCCGATATGGAGGCCGACGAGCACTCTACCGCAGCCGACCCAATGGGTGGTGGCGGAGGCGCACCAGCCTACAACTATGTGGAGAACAGTATGGGCGGAATGTCGGTGGGCGACATCGTCGATGATATGCCTGGTGGAATGGGCGGCGCTATGGCGGGCGGTCTTGGCTCGGCTATGGGTGGCGGTGAGTTTGACCTCGCCCCAGCGATGCCAACCAACCCACATCAGCAGGCTCCGCTCTCTGACGAGCCTCCATTCTAACGATTAACACTTTGCGGCTATGGTTGTAAGGACTTCTACTGGAGCGATTTCGGGTATCGGCGCTGTGATGGTCACTGTCGAAGTGAGCATTACGGGTGGCGGTCTGGGTCTGTTTCTGGTGGGCCTGCCCGACAATGCTGTGAAGGAGAGTGAGCAGCGCATCCGCGCGGCGTTCGATAACTCGGGTTATCGTATGACGGTGCGTAAGTGCGTGGTGAACCTTGCCCCAGCCGACCTTCGCAAGGAGGGCTCGGGCTTTGATTTGCCCATTGCGGTGGCTATCCTTGCCGCGACAGAGCAGTTGTCTGCCGAGGCGCTGGAGGATGCGGTCTTTGTGGGTGAGTTGTCGCTCGACGGCTCAATTCGCGGTGTGAAGGGTGTGTTGCCTGTGGCTGCCGAGGCGCGAGCGCAGGGTTTCAAGAAGATTTATGTGCCCCAGGAGAATGCTGCCGAGGCGGCGGTTGTCGAGGGGATTGATGTATATGCTGTGGAGTCGCTTGCCGAGTTGGCGGCGGTGCTCAATGGCGAGAAGGAGTTGCTTCCAGCGGTGGGCGAGTTAGCCGCCGAGTATGAGAGCGACGATTATGTGGATGACTTCGCCGATGTGAAGGGTCAGGCGCTTGTGAAGCGAGCGATGGAGATTGCTGCTGCGGGAGGTCACAATGTGATAATGATAGGCCCTCCTGGCTCGGGAAAGACTATGCTGGCACGACGAAT
>JAEIGA010002838.1_pt1 | contig 27409 bp, 37 predicted proteins | sample 9270691 | NCBI WGS metagenome assembly JAEIGA01 (sample SAMN17057246, study PRJNA624740) | gut metagenome | biome: biome; isolation source: fecal sample | host: Bos grunniens | place: China: Xizang | collected 2019 | reverse complement strand
TCAATTCCAATATAAAAATACATTACTAGGTCAACAATTACAAATGCAACAAGATATTAATAATCAATACTATCAAAGATGGCAAAATGTATTACAACAAATTAATACTGAAAACAGTCTAGCTGAACAAATAAGACAATACAATGCTACAATGGCAGAAAACAAAAGACAATTTGATGTTAAGATGGCAGAAGATAAAAGACAATTTAATGAAAGTTTAGCACTTCAAAAAAAAAATTTAAGTAGTGGAGGTTCTGGAGGTTCAAGAAGAAGCTCTGGAGGTAGTGGTGGAAAAAATAAAAAATATACAATAAGTGATGAGAATGGAACTTATTTAGTAGATGAAAATGGACATGTAGAACAAATATCCGAAACAAAACCAAGTGGCAAAAAGACATCTGCATATACTAAGCTTACTCAAAAATATAAAAATTTAGTAGCCAAAGCAAAAACAAATTTAAAAGGAGAAGATGTACTAAAACAAAATTCTGCTTTTAAGAATGATAAAAAAGCATATTCTTATTATGAGAAAAACTTTAAAGGTAAGAAGATGACTCAAACTCAATTAATAACTGCTTTGACAAATGCTCAGAAAAACAAAAAGCTGAATGGTTCTCAAATTACACAAATTTTAAGAGCTTATGGATATAATGACCCTTTAACTAAGTATCAAAAAACAATTACAACACCTATTAAGAAAACAACCAAAACAAATACAACAACAAAAGGTTCTTCATCAAATAGAAAATATGACATTAGAACCATTGCAAAAAATAGCTTAAACAGAAAAAGATAAAAGTGAGGTGAGTTAATGGCAACAAAAAAGAAAAAGCAACAAGAATTTGACTTAAATAAAATAATAGCAAATAGTACATTCACACCAGTTCAAGAAACTGCTCATGAAGCTAAAGTAAGACAAGATAAGGAAAAGAAAAAGAAAAAAGAACAAAGTGTATTTTCCAATTTTAATGATGGATATGATTTTGGAGATGTAACAAGAACAATCCTAAAAGGTGGTAAAAAAGTAGGTGGGGCAACAGTAGGAGCTTTTAAAGGTTCTTCATATTGGGATGATGGTTATCAATTTGGAGATATATTTAGAACTACTAAAGCAACTGCTAGTGATTTATTAGCACCAGTAGGAAAAGGTTTTTTAAAAGCATCTGAATCAATATCAGACTGGGGATATAATAAAATAGGAGGTATTGCTTGGGGATTAGGATTTGAAGATGCTGCAATGGAAAATTGGCAGAACTCTTTATACGATTCAACAGGTGGTATAGCTCAAGATACAAAACATATACTTGCTGGAGATTTGGGTGGAAATCTAAGTGATTATGAAGTAAATAAAGCGTACCAAAAGAAATATGAAAAAAATAAAAAAGGTTCACTAATCAGTAGAAAAGGTGAGGAATATGCAGAAGAAATTGCTAGAATGGCAACTATTGCTGGATATGGAGCTTTGACTGGTGGACAAGCAGGAACTGATTTATTATTCTATGCAAGTGCAGCAAGTAATGCAGAAAACCAAGCCAGAATGGCAGGAGCAAGTCCAGAAGAAGCATGGAAATACTCAATAATGAGTGGTACTGCAGAAATGCTAACAGAAAAAATGTTTGGTGGTCTTGGTAAAATTTCTGATGCAACTGGAGTTAGTAAAGGTATAGCAGAACAATTTACTAAAAAACTAACTAACAAAATTACAAATACTTTCTTTAGAAACCTAGCAGAATATGGAGTAAGTGCATTAGGTGAAGGTTTTGAAGAAGTTGCATCTGGATTCTTAGATGCTTATGCTCAAAAACTAACTTACATGAAAGATGCAGATATAAAACAGCTTATGGATAGTGAAGAATTGATGGAATCATTTACTCAAGGAGCAGTAACATCATTCTTCATGCAATTACCAGGTCTAGCTCAAGCAGATATAAATAGAGTTGATTATAAAACTGGATATACTAATAATGAACAAAAAGTAGTAGACCAATTAATTCAAGAAAGAGTTAATGAAGCATCTAAAGAAGGTAAAGTATCTGGCAAAAAATATGCAGAAATTAGAGATAAAGTTAATGAAGACTTAAAAAACGGTGATATTAAAGTTAGAGATATAGAAAGAATCTTAGGTGGAGAAACCTATAAGAATTATCAATCAGAAGTAGAAAGACAAAATAAAAGACAAACAAGAATAAACGAATTACAAGATATGATTGATGATTATGAAAATAGTTCTAGTACAGATAAATTGTCAAAGATAAATGACTATAACAAATGGCAAACAGAACTAGAAGAAATAACAAAAGATTTGTCTACAGACAATACAATTTCATTAAGAAACCAATTAAGTCAAGAAGTAGCTCAAATGACTAGGAAAGACAGAAACTTTGCAAAGAGTTATTTTGATGAAAAGCAAAAAAGCGTTGCATTTGATGACAAAGTACATAAACCAGACAATCTTAATGATAAACAAAAAGCACTATTAGAAAGTGCTAAAAATGCTAATGCTAATAATACTAAATCTATACACAAATTTGTAGATGGAATATTAGGATTCATGAATGATGACAAGAGTATTAATTATGAATTTGTTAATGATAAAATATTAAGAGAAACTGGAAATGCAGAAAATATTAAATACAAAGTAAAAGCTGGTGATACTTTAGAAAGTGTTGCTAAGAAAAATAATATGACTGTAGAAGAACTAAAGAATCTTAATAAAGGACTTAAAAATGTAACTAAAGGTCAAGAAATAAATGTATTTAGTAAAAATATAACAAATGGAATTGCAATCAAAAAGGATAATAAGGTTTTAATAAACTTAGATGCAGTCAATAGATTAGAAACAGTAGTTGGACATGAGATGACTCATATATTAGAAAACATAGTAAAAGGCAAAGCTACTGGAGATTATGGAGCATATAGAGATGCTCTTTTTGAATATACCGAATCTAAAGGTGATTTAAAAGAGCTTAGAAATCAATTTGAAAAACTATATAAAGACCAAAACTTAACTAAAGAACAATTAGATGAAGAACTTACTGCAGAACTTAGTGGTAGATATTTATTTAATGATGAAAAATTCCTAAAATTAGTAGCAGAAGATAAATCTAATACTAAAATAAGAGATTTCATAGATGATTTAGTAACTAAATTTACTGGTACAGAAGAAGAAAAACAACTAAGAGAATTACAAAAGAAATATAGAGCAGCATATCAAGAGTTCTTAGATAATGGTGGGGAATTTAAGAAAAGTGAAGTGGCTAAGACAGAAAAGAAAAAAACCACTAAAAAAACAGACATTGCACCAATAAAAGAACAAGCTAAAGAAACTCCTAAAAAGTTTACAGAAGTTACTGATGAAGATTTATTCAATATCAATATGGAAGAAGTAGAAAACCAATTTGATAAACAAGAATATAAATTAAATGAAGATGTAGATTCAGAAGACAGTCCATTTGGTACTGCTTGGGATTTAGATGATTATAATTTCAAATTAAAAGATGGTAATACTTTATGGATAGAAACACCGTACGAGTATGGTAAAAATAAAGATGGAAGTACCAACTATAACGATACTTCATTTAAACGAATAGACTTCACTATAGAAGATTCTAATGGAGAAATAATAGATGAATACTCTATAAAAAACGAAAAAGGTGAATTTACAAGAGATGATATACTAAATGCCATCAAACACATGACTTATGATGATAGTAACAAAGTAGCAGATGGACAATTAGATATATTTGATAATGTACATAGAAACGATGGACATAGATATTCATTATCTGACAACCCTAAAATATTTAATGAAGTCAAAAAATATGATAGTATGGAAGACTTTATATTTGATAGCAATATATCTTATGATGAATTAGAATCTGCTGGTCTAGGTGGTTTAGGAGAAATTGTAGAATACTATAACAATAAAAACAAACCGATATTAAAAGATTATAAAAACACTAAAGAATCAGCTTCATTCACAGAAGATAGACTAGATAGTGTTATTAGTGAATCAATTAGTGATTATGATGACAACTATGCAAGAGCATATATTACACACATGAGTCCAGAACAATTTTTAGGACTAACTGCAAGTGAACAAACAATGGAAAGATTAAATCAAGAAACAGAAGAACTTGATGTTGAAAAACTTGCAAAAGAAAGACAACACATATTCTTAGATGTAAATTTAGAAACTGGTAAAGTAACTGGTCATGAAGGAAGACATCGAATGTTAGCTTTACAAAGAGCTGGTATTAAAGATGTTGAAATGGTTATATATCCAGATTCTGGAACTTATGATAGAAGCAATGCACCAAGAATAGATAGTATGAATTTGATTGGTCAAGATTTTAGGATAGGTAAAGGAACTGATACAACCATAGGAGAAATGATACCAGTATCTAAAGCTACACAAAACGAATTAAGAAGTCAAAACCGAGAAGATTCTGGAATTAGATACTCATTAAGTGTATCAGAAGCAAATACTGGACAAGATAATGATGGTAGAACATTGTCTAAAGGTCAACAAGACTACTTCAAAGAGTCAAAAGCTACCGATGAAAATGGTAATTTAATTACCGTTTATCATACTACTACAGATGAAATAGCTCAATTTAACGAGTTCAATCCAGTAGGAACTCCATACTATAGATTTGGAGATACAGTTGTTAATTACTATACCGATTCTAAAGAAATGTCAGGAAGTTATGCAAACCAAAAGTACGAGATGGCTGATACAAAAAAACTAAATAATCTAGATGAAGCTAAGCAATGGTTAAAAGAAAATACTGCTGCTGAAGATAATTTTGAAGTCAAAGAAACTTTAGATGAAGGGAGAAAGAAAAAAGGAGAAGATTACGCTTTAGTAAGAAATGGAATAGAAGTTTTACATTTTAGAAACGACACCATTTTAAAAGACTTTAAGCAACAAGTTAGTGGTTTTCTACACCTTTTTAAAGATATAGAAAATTTACAAACAAATGATAAGCAATCAAAAATTCAATATGAAGGTTATGTAAATATAACTAATCCTTATGTAATAGATGCAGAAGAAAGAAATTGGAATCAAGTGGTACAACAATCTAATGAATTTATAGATGATTTAGTAGATAGAGTACCTCAAGAAATTAAAGATAATCTTACAAGGTTATATCAAGAAAGTGAAAATATAAGCACTGATTCAAGAGATGGTTTTAATGCTATAGATAACGCTATTTCAAGTATTAATGAACCATATTTATCTAGTAATTTAGATGAAGATACAAGAATAGCAAATAAAATAGTAAGAAGAGCAGGATTTGATAATGTAGAAAAATTCTTAAATGGTGAAAACCCTAATATTGATTTTTGGTACACATTAGCAAGTGAATTAGAAGAAGCAGATATGATAGATAGACCAACGTCAGTAAAAATTGTTGATGATTATGTAGTACCAGACAACATAAGACAATGGTTAAATGATAACTATACAAAAGAAATTAAATCTTCTGATTTTTCTACAGATAGAGCAGTCAAGATGTTGGGAGAGAAAACATCTTTAAAAGATTTATATAATAAAAGAAGCGATTTATACGAAAATTATGACAAGTATAGATATGAAGACAGCTATTTCCTAGAAAAAATATCAAGCGACACTAGCGAAGAAGGATATGTTGATATGGGATACGAGTTGAATGACATATTTGAAACCAGAGCAGAGATAATGGGAACAGATACTGTAGCGAAAGAAATAGGAGAAGCTGCAAAAAACGGATTTAGCAAACCACAGTTAATTAGATTGTGGGGTACTTCTAAAACTACCAATGATATAGTCCAAGAAATAATAAAATCAAATAGTGATGGAAATACAAACTATGATGGTGTAATAATTAAAAATGTTTATGATTATGGTGGAAAATCAGAAGGCGAAACTCAAGCAAATAATTTATATATAACATTTGCATCAAATCAATTTAAAGCTGCAGATAATGTTAATCCAACTATGGATAATGACATAAGATATAGTTTGTCGGCAAACGAGTCAAACGAACAAAAAGACTTACAAACAAGAATAAACGAATCTATGACTATGGATGACATGAAAAGAATACTAGATATGGCATTTGTAGAAGGAGATATAAAGGAATATAGTGATGGAGAAGTTCAATCTGTAGAAGACTGGATTAATAATGATAATTGGAACTATCAAATATCTTTAATAGCAGAAAACAGTCAACCAATTATTCAAAAATATTTAAATAGAATGAATGAAGATTCTGGTTATAATGAAGATTTTACTTTCGATGATATCTTAGAAGCATATAAAAATGGAACTCTAACAGGTCCAGTAAAACAAAGTAGAATAGATTTAGATACAACTATTGAATCTGGTAGAGTAGATAATAGATTTTATGCTCCTCAACAAATAGAAATGACCAAAGAACTATATGACAAAGCAAATCAAAGAGTAACCAACAAAAATAGAGATGAAGTTTATAAAGCAAGGGCAGACTTTATAATTGCTGCTCATGACAAAGGAATGGCTGAACAATTAGGATTAAGTCAACAAGAAATAAATAAAAAACTTAGAAATTGGGCAAACTATCCTCAAGATGCAGTTAATATTTCTAATAAAGTTAATGAAGGAGTTGCAAGAGAAAATCAATGGTCAGGTTTAGAAAACAGCTCTATAGTTAATTACATCTCTATTAATGATGACCAATTAAAAAGCATGGTCAAAGAAATAAAGGGAGAAAGTAGTGAATTTGAAAGAAAATACATTACTTCTGCTATGTTAGCAATAGATACACATATTGATTATTCAACTTTGACTTTTGAATTTGGTCAAAGAGAAGCTCTTAGTCAAAAACATGCAAATGGTGATTATGACTATACAACAGATACAATAAGAGTTAATAGAGCTGCTCAAAATACAATAGCTCATGAAATGGGGCATTATATAAATTCTAAATGGGCAAGAGATATTTTTGGTAGCAATCCAATGGGCTCTCCTTTATCAGATTTGGCATTACATTACAATAAAGATATATTTAAATTATCTAATGAACAAAAACAATTTGTAGACAATTTTACAATGTTTATTGATGATTTAACTGATAGTGCTGTATTAAGTTATGGAAATAACAGAGGAATTGATTATTGGCAGAATAGAGATGAAGTGTTTGCTCGATTTGTAGCAAAATTCACAGAATGGACTAAAAACAAAGCCACCAATGGAAGGTTTGATTATGAGTCAAGATATGATAGTGGATTCGGAGATGCTTTTACAACAAAGCAATATATGGACTTTGTTAAAATACTTCAAGAAAAATCTGCATTAGAAACAATGGGAGATAGAGCAGAGATTCAAAGGTCAATCTCAAGCCCAGATGCAATAGCTCCAATAGGAAATGGTACATTATCAGAAGATGTAAAACTTCAAGAAACTCAAATGGACAGAATTGAAAATCAATTAAATCAATTAAATGGAATCTTGGGTAGATTAAATAATATTAATCCAGAAAACCAACCTAATTATTCTGATGACTTAAGTGATTTAGAAATTAATTTAGCTCCATTTGCAGATATGATAGGAGATGCAGAACTTAAAGAAGCTAATAGACAAAATGTTACTAGAAGTCAAACTATTCAAGAAAATCTAAAGACAATAACAGAAAATTATGAAAAAATTAAATCAGACTTAGTAAGTCAAGGTTTACCAGAAGATGCTGCTACTAACTTCTTAAAAAATGCAGTAAATAAATATGACCAAGAATATAGAAAACAAATTGAAAAAACTGGTAAAATTGCAGAAATAGAAAAAATGTTACTTACTACTCAAGAAATGTTTACTAACAGAAATGCTTGGATAGATAAATTATCTAAGGATTCTGGAAATGAAAATATCAAACTTCTAGGAGATATGGCAAACAATTCATTCCAAGAAGCAAGTACAAATATTAATAGATACCAAACAGACCTTGAAGGTAAAAAGATAGGTAAAAGTATTAAAGAAATATTTAAAGTTGCTAAAAAGAAAGGACTTGGAGCAGCATTTGAAGATTATCTATTTAATAAATCTAATATAGAAAGACATGCAGTAGGAAAAGGTAGTCAAGTTCCATCAGCAGTATCAGAACAACTTGTTAAAGACTATGAAGCAAGTAATCCAGAATTTAAAACATGGGCAAAAGATATTGAAACATTCTATGATAATTTACTAACTCAAGAAGTTAATTCTGGCTTAATAGACCAAGATACATACAATCTATTAAGAGGTGAAGAAGGAATTTATAGAAGTTATGTTCCATTCTATCCATCAGATGCAGAAAAAAGATATTTTGATGATGCTGGTGATTTAAAACCTATAAAACCACTAAAAAGAGCTAGAGGTGGTGCTAGTCTAAGTAAATTGATGGGAATAGAAGATGCTATGGGAAAACAAACTATGGCAGTATGGAACTCTATTCGTACAAATCAGCTATATCAAGAAATTATCAACACAATAGGTGGAGAAGAAGGGTTTGGAGCAATAATCAGAAATGAACCATCTAATTTAAGTCAATCTTTATATACAGACCAAGATGGAAATAAATTCTTAACTGCTTATGTAGATGGTAGAGAAATGACTACTAAAATAAGCGATGACTTATATAATGAACTAAGCAGAAATACAGAAAATAGAATTAAAGACTTTGAAGAAAGATATAAAATTTTAACTAAACCACTACAAAAACTTAGTGAGTTTAGAAGAAATGTTTTAACGAGTTATAATCCAACATTTGCATTATTCAAAAACCCAGTAAAGGATATTCAAGATGCAATTCTTTATTCAAAACATACTGCAGAAATGTTAAAAGGTTTACCAAGTGCATATAAAGAATTATGGACCGGAAATACTGATACCGTTCAACAATTCATGGCACTATATGGTGGGGGAGAATATACTGGAATTGGTAAAGGTTATGCAAAGGTATCAGAAATGATAGAACTAGCACCTAGATATGCTGAATTTAAAGCAAGTCTAAAAGCAGGAGATAGTGTAGCAAAAGCAATTTATAATGCAAGAGATATAACTACAAACTTTGGTAGAGGTGGATATATTACAAAAGCAATGAATAGAAATGGATTTACATTCTTAAATGCAAGTGTTCAAGGATTCAGTAAACTTGTAAGAAACTTCACAGAGCAACCTAATGCTCGACAATTTGCTATGGCAGTTGGAAAAGCTGCACTATTTGGAGTAGCTCCAGCAGTCTTTAATGGATTGGCATTTGGAACAGGCGATGATAAAGATGAAGATTATGAAGCATTACCAGATTATATTAAAGACAATTATTATGTGTTCAAATTAGGAGATAATGCAGAATATGATGATGGAGATGGAGTTGTAATATCTGTAGGTGGTTCAAAATTCTTAAGAATACCAAAAGGTAGAGCATTATCAATATTTGGTTCTGCAGCAAGAAGAACAATGGAAGCTGCAGATGGTGGAGAATTTGGATTTAAAGATTACTTCAAAAATGCTTGGAGTCAAGTCGGACCTGTAGAAATTGGAAATAATCCATTAGATAACACTATAGTTGCACCAATAGCTCAAGCATATTGGAGTGGAGAAAACGGTAGACAATGGTATGATGACAAAACATCAATAGTTCCTACTAGATTACAAGGAGAAAAACCAGAAGACCAATATGATGAAAAAGTTGATAAAATGAGTATCTGGTTAGGTCAAAAACTTGGAATCAGTCCATATAAATTAAATTATGTTATTGACCAATATTCTGGTGGTCTTGGAGATGTAATATTACCAATGATTACTGAACAAACTAAAAATGGAGCAGAAACTCCATTAGATTATTTGTTAGCTCCAGTTAAAGACCAATTAATAGTTAATTCAATAGATGATAATAAATATGCTGGTCAATTCTTCTCAACCAAAGAAAAACTTTATACAGGTTCTAAAGCAACTGATGAAGATTTAGTAAAAGCTGCTTATATGAATGATAAATCTTGGGAAATGAGTGCATTATATAAAGAAAAGAGAGAAATACAATCTGATAGTTCTTTAGGCAAAAAAGAAAAATATGCTAAAGTTCAACAAGTACAAGAACAAATTAATAACATCGCTAAAGAAGCAATGAAGAATTATCAAGATGTAACAATCACAGATAGTTATGCAAGAGTAAATGATAAAGAATACTATAAAAATGCAGAGGGTGAATGGTCAAAGATTTGGGATGATGATTCAGTTACAGTTAATTCTTTAGGTATGACTGATTCTGAAAAGAGCCAATATTTTGAAGATTCTAACAAGATTTATTCTATAGAACAAAAATATAAGAAATTGACTAGAGATAAATCAGATGAAGAAAAAACTGCATTAAATAAGAAAAAGAGAGATGAAACACTTGATGTTCTTAAAAAATCAGCTCTTTCTGATAATGCTAAATATGCTCTATATGGCAAAGAGTTCTACTGGGATAAAATGACACCATATTATGAAGATTTAGGATTTAAAGCGAATGATGTAATGACATATAAAGGTCAAACATTTACTGCAGATAAAGATAAATATGGTGATTCTATAAACGGTACAAAACAAAAGAAAGTCATGAAATATATAGATAGTATGAATATTCCAGAAATCCAAAAAGCAATCTTGAAAAAGAACGAATATAACAATAATAATGATTATGATTCTGAGATTGTAAGTTATATAGAATCAAACATTACTGATTACTCTGAAAAGAAGAAAGTATTAGAACAATTAGGGTTTGTAGTTAATGGAAATAATGTCATGAGCAAAAACATAGCAAAAAGAAAGAGAAAGAGATGATAATAAATGATAATAAACTTGTATTATAATCTTATTAGAGAAATGTCAGTTTCTCTTTTTTAGGTGGTGATAAATTGGATATAAGAGATTCAAGTGGAATGAGAACCACTTATGATTTAGAAAGAAAATATATAAAGCAACTTTTAGGAGTACAAGAGGCAGTAAAGGTAAATAGAGATGATATTTATAAAACAAATACCACTTTAGAAGACTTTACTGCTTCTACTCTTTCTACTTTAGAAAATATGCAAGACCAGATTGATGGTAATATCACTACATACTTTCATTCTGGAGTTCCTACATTAAATAACTATCCAGCAAACGAATGGAATCCAAGCGAATATAACAACCATATAGGCGATTTGTACTATGATAGTGCAACAGGTTATGCTTATAGGTTTTCGCTTGAAAATGATACCTATAAATGGCTTAAATTAAGTGATAGTGATGTAACTGAGGCATTAGCAATAGCAAATGCAGCTCAAGATACTGCAGATTCTAAAAGAAGGGTATTTGTAGTAGAACCATATCCACCTTATGATGTTGGAGATATATGGTTTAACAATCAAGAACTTTATAGATGTAAGACTTCAAGAGAAGAAGGAACATTCCAAAGTTCTGATTGGATGATTGCTACTAAATATACAGATGATACTGCAGCAAATAATGCTATGGCAGAATTAAATGCTTATAAAACTTTAGTTCAATCTACTTATGTTACTAATTCAACATTTGAAACCACTACCAATTCAATATCTGGTAGGGTTACACAAACAGAATTAAAAGTAGATTCTAAAGCTCAAGTATTTAGAAGTACACCAACAGTTCCTTACTATGAAAATGATGTTTATATAACAAATGGAAATGTTTATTTGTGTACTAACGAAAAAACAGAAGGTAGTTATGATGCTAGTGATTGGACAATCCAAGTAGATACTGGAAGTTTAGTAACAGGAACTGAATTTAATCAAACAGTAAACCAAATAGAATTTAAAGTAAATTATATTGGTGGAAGAAACTTAACTCCAAATACTACTCAATGGCATACACATTCAACAGAAGATGGTGGAGAAGAAAATATTGATATAATTCAAGATTCAAGTGTACCAAGTGGTTATGCTTCTAAATTTTTGATGTCTCCAGATGCTAGTATTAATGGTGAATCAATTCAAGATACACCTAATTTGTTTGACAAAACAACTATTACAGAGAATATGAGATTAGATACTAGCGGTAATTATTACACAGACACAAACTGCGATTGTAGTGATTATATAGAGGTAGTGGGCAATTCAACTTATACAAAAAACATTCCAGCTAGTGCTTATGAGTGTATATGCTTTTATGATAGCGATAAAACGTTTATAAGTAGAAATATAACCAATGTTACTTTTACAACTCCAGTAAATGCTAAGTATATAAGAATAACTTGTTATAAAACCAATTTAGAAACATTAAAATTAATAAAAACTGCAATGCCAAGTAGCCCAATACCAATAGAAACCATAACGGGTAATACTAGTATAGAGATACCTAGCGGTAAAAACTTTTGGCGTTTTGTAGATAAAAATTATTTTCAATATGGAAATGCAGCTTATAGAATAGTAGACCAAAATACCTTAATAGTTAATTCTACTTCTAGTGGTACATATAGAAACGTCAAGTTTATGTTTAATATTCCAGACGGTACTTATACTTTTAGTGTAGGCAGTATAACTAATACTAATACTAGCTTTACAAATAACAGAATAGAAGTAAGTTATATGACAAACGGAACTAGAACTATACTAGGTAACTTTAATAGTAGTACTCCCCAAACTTTTACTATTGAAAATCAAGCTAGTAGGCAATATGTTTTAGAGTTTTGGGCTACTTTAAATAATTCAATAAACAACACAGCTACTTTTAGCAACGTACAAATTGAAAAAGGCAGTAGTAAGACTGATTTTGAAAGTTATAAAAGCAAAAAATATAATATAGATTTTGGCAACTATGAACTAAGTTATATACAAGGAGTGGCAGCAGATAACCTTTATAATAATGGAGAAAATTGGTATATACAAAAAAATGTTGGTAAAACGGTTTTAAATGGTAGTGAGAACTGGACTACTAGAGGAGGGGGCGCAACATATGCTTATGTACTTGCCGATTTCTTTGATGCACCTCAAATGAATGGGCTTTCTGATTATTGGTATTTTTATCCTAAAGGGGCAACAAATAGTCAAACAATCGAATGCCTTGCAAGTGCTAACACCGACAATCGACTATCTTTATTTACATATAATTCAAACTTAAACACGGTGGACAATTTAAAAACGTGGTTAAGTGAAAATAAACCGACCGTTTATTATCAACTAGTAACTCCTACAACTACACAAATAACTGACACTAATTTAATTAATCAATTAAATTCAATCAGAGGTAGATATTTTGATTTCAACTATATGTTGGGAGGAGATTTAAGCAAGTTATCATCTGGTGGCAAATATACTTTGTCTTGTTATGTTAAAGCCGATGAACCTACAACTTTAATTATGGATAAACTTGCTGATAATCAAACCATAATAAGTAAATCATCAGATGAAGTAACAACATCATGGACAAGAAAATATATAACATTTAACTGGACTGATTCTGACTATATGACAATGGGGTGGTACACAGATTCTGATTTAGCAACTAATTATTATGTTAGTTCTATTAAATTAGAAGCTGGTGATACTGCAACTGCGTGGTCTCCTGCTCCAGAAGATACTTTAAATAGATTGAATGAAATAGACGTAGATGGTGCAATTCAAACAGAACACCAAATAATAACGGGGATGTTGGATAATTATGCTACTACAGAAGTTACAGATTCATTAGATGAAAGAGTTGGGGCAGCAGAAACTGAAAACGAAACAAACAAAAACAATATTGCTGACATAAGAGAAAATGGTGTTTCAAAGGTAGTTACTACTGCTGGGTATGTATTTGACGCTACTGGATTACATATTACAAGAACGGGAGCTAAAACAAGCTCTTTATATGATGAAACTGGTATTACAATTACAGACCAAACATCTGCAGTTGCTTCTGAGTTGTTCTTTGCTGGATTTGATAATAATTTAAATGAATCAATAGTTAGGTCAAAGAATATTACAGTAGATAAATACCTTGTAATAGGTAATCATTTAAGAATAGAAAATTATCAAGAATCTGGCGAAAACGCAGGAACTGGATTCTTTTATATATAGGAGGTGATTAAATGGCAATAAGTGCAAGTAAATCTACTACAACCTATGCTCCTAATAGTTCAAGTTATGGATATACATTAAGTGTTAGTTTTACAGAAACTTCGACCAGTACAGCAAATAATACTTCAACTATAAGCATTAGTGCATCTTTAGGTGCATCTAAAGCAGCATTTAGTGTTAGTAATGCTGGTACTTTAAAAATATATTGGCATGATAATAACACCAATTCAGATACATATATAAATGAAATAATAATTTCTCAATGTGGTAATACAAGTTCTTCTAGCTACGGAACTAAATCAGTATCTGGTTCAAAAGTCGCCACACATAGAGCCGATGGAACATTAAGTGGTTATGCAAAAGCAGTATGGACTAAAGACAAATCTAACAGTTATGTTCCTTCATCTACAAGTGTTTCAACTGCTAATACCACTTTAACAACTATTCCTAGAGCTACTACATGTCCATCAGCGACATTGTATGTGGGGCAGTCTAATTCAATTACAATAAGTCCTGCAAGTACAAGTTTTAATCATACTGCTACTTTTAAGATTGGTTCAAGAACATTTACTGCTAACGCAGCAGCAGGTTCAAAGACTTTGACTTTCAACTTAAATGACAATACTATTTATAGTTTATTTAGTACTGCTTACGTTAATGTAACTGCAACATTGGTAACTAAGAACGGTAATACAAACATTGGTTCTAAAACTGCAACATGGAAAATTCAATGTGTAGAAAGCAGATGTCGACCATCGGTAACTGCAACATACGCAGATTCTAATCCAACTACAGTTGCACTAACAGGAGATGACCAAACAATTGTTAAAGGATTCTCAAATGCTGCTTTTACAATATCTGCAACTTCAAATTATTCCACAATATCTAAAGTAACGGTAGATGGTGCAAATGTTTCTGATAAAGTAAACTACACAGTAAATGGAATCAATAAAAACAGTGTGGCAATCATCGCTACAGACGCACGTGGATTTCCAAGTACTACACTAACTAAGACATTTACAACATTTATAGATTATGTTCCTTTAACGTGTTCACCTACATTTGAACGTAATACTCCAACAGATGGTAAAGTAAAATTATCTATGACAGGTAAGTACTTTAATGATTCTTTTGGAGATACTAATAATAGTCTAACAATTACTTATCAATATAAAGAATCAGGTGCATCAGACTATGGCACTGCAATATCTTTAACTCCTACATTAAGTGGGAATACTTATTCTTATGAATCTGCGGATTTGGGAGTTAATTTTGACTATACTAAATCTTACGATTTTAAAGTAAATGTATCAGATGCAATTAATTCTTTTTCAGTAGTTAAGACTGTATCAAAAGGTGAGCCAATGTTCTGGTGTAATGATGAAAAAATCGTATTTAACTCAGAACCATATTATAAACAAAACAGTTTAGTATCTGGTGGAGTAGTGTTATATGAAAATGCTAGTGGTTCAAACGGTAATATTACTTTAAGTGATAGTGCTGCAAATTATCAATATTTGGAAATATTTTATAGAAATAATAATAATTTTCACAAATCAGTAAAAATATATGAACCTAATGGCAAAACAGTTAGTTTGGATTTTGATGTAGGTAGTGCTTCTGCAGTATGGGTACAAACTGGGTGTAGAGCAATAAATGGAAATTCAATTACCATAACTGCTAATAGAGGGCAGCAGATAAATATTAGAGCTAATACCACTCAATCTGCTGATGAAACTTGTTATATAACTAGAGTAGTGGGATATAACGGTACAGTAATACCAAGCGAATTTGAAATCAACGAACCAACTTTGTTGTTTGATGATACTAATATTGGAAGTTTAGGACCAATAACTCTAAATGATAGTGCAAGTAATTATAGATATTTGGAAATATTATATTCTTGGGGGGATGCGTTTGGTATGAGTTCCATGAAATATGATATGGCTTCTCCTAATAAAATAAATTTAGACCAAATTGTATATAACAATTCAAGAGTGTATTGGGCTTCAAATAGATGGGCTGTGTCAGGAACTACTTTATCATATTCGGAAGGCGAGTTTTGGAGCATTGGCACGAGTGGTAGTGGCTCTAGGTCAACAACTCAAGTTATTAGAGTATATAAAGTTTTAGGATATAAATAAAGGAGGAAAAATATGAGTAAGAAATGGTTTAAAGCAGCAATGATTAGAGCAATAAAGACAATATGTCAAACTGCAGTTGCTACAATAGGAACTGCAACAGTAATGGAAGAAGTAAACTGGCTTATGATATTATCTGCATCAGTACTTGCTGGTATATTAAGTTTACTAACAAGTTTAGCTGGTTTACCAGAAGTAAAGGAGTGATAATATGGCTTTTCAAAGAGCATATTTCCCAATGAATATTATCAAATTAGGTCAAGGTTATGGAAAAAAAGCATCAACTCACAAATATTCTTATGCACTAGATTTGTCTGGTACTTATAAATTATTTGCTCCATTTGATTGCAAAGTTTCTAAATTATATGTTCCTAAAAAGAAAAAAATGCCAGATACAAGCCATTCCTTTGAAGTGTGGCTTACAAGTACAAAAAAGGTATTGTGTGCTAATGGATATTATGGATATATAACAGTATCTTTAACTCATCCATACGATATTTCAGAAATGAAATTAGGAAAAAGATTCAAGCAATTTGATGATTTAGGAATCTCAACAAAAAAAATGACTGGTACTTCTACTGGGAATCATTGCCATTTAGAAGTATCTAAAGGAACATCGGTAGGATGGGATGAAAAAATTGCTAAAAAGTATGGTCAATATGTTAATAAAGACAAAGTAAAACCAGAGCAATATTTATTTGTAGTTGCTGATGGCAAAATAACTGATAATGAATATAAAGGAACTCACTACAAATTTATAAAAGAAAAAGACATTACTTACAAAGTAAAAGGTGTTAAGAATCCACCTTTATTAATAAGAGATAAATTGCTTATTGGTAAGAAAATTGGAGAGCTAAGAAATAATGATGATGTATTACTATTTAACGATAAAGGGTATATATATCATTATGGAATCTTAGGTTATACAGCAAGGAAGTATTTGAGTAAATGACTGCATTATTTTTAAGTATTGTTAGTATTTTAGTTGTAGTAGTAAATTTTATATTATCAATTTTAGATAGAGGTAAGAAATCGCAAAAAGAGAATCATCAAGAATTGATAGAATATCAGTTAGAAGAATTAAAAGCAGATGTTAAGTCTATATTAAATAAATTAGAGAAATATGATAAAGAATTTGACAATAAGATAGAAAAAGCTATAGAATTACATGTACAAATTTATCACAACAAGGGGGAATAAAGTGTGAGTATAAAAGAGGATGTTGAGGAAATAAAGATGAAAGCAGAAAAATTAGAACATCAGAATCTTGCAACAGAGATATATTCTGATTATGCAAAAGCAAATAAGAGATTGTTTGTGATTTTGATTGTTGTGCTATGTATGTGGTTTTCTACTATTGGTTATCTAGTATATGTATTAAATGATATTGGAGTAATAGAAACTACTCAAGAAATAGATGATGTAGATACAATAGAAAATAGTAATATAACTAATGGAGATGTTTATGGGGAAAGTTAAGCAAACTACAAGAATCACTTATAGAAAATCAAATACAGTAGATAAAAATGGTAGAAAACATTGTAAAACATGTGGAGCTTTTATAGGTAATAGAGGTAGAAAGAAGTAATGCTCAAATTAGATTTCACTAAAGAAGAAGTTAATCAGATAAAAGACAAAGTATATTTTAGTGAAATGCAAGAAAGAATTTTTGAATATAGACTTAAAGAATACTCTATAACTAAAATGGCAATGCTTGAAAATTGTAGCGAATCAACAATCAATAGAGAAATTAAAAAGATTAAAAAAAAGATTATGAAAATAATGTGATATTTTTTAGATAAGGAGTCGACAAGTTCGACTCTTTTTTTTATGCAATAATTTAGACAGAAAGGAGAAGGAACTGACTTAATACATTGGTTTTTATTCTCCTTTTTTTGAGGTGATAAATATGTATTTAGATAGACTTAATAGGTCAAAAGAAGAAATAGAAAGACTAATTAGAGAGTATCAGCAGACATCAATAGGTCAATCACCCTCTAAGGACTTCATAGAGTGGCGAATTTTGAACGAAAATGAAGAAGTAGATAATTTATATGTCCAGAACAAAACTCTCTTTATAAACGATAATATGATGGTTTTAAAAGGTGTAGATGGAAGTCTTGAAAAATGGGAGATTAAAAAAACATATCCTATAGATAAAAAAGATATAAAAATAAATGAACTAGAAGAAAAAATAAAAGAACTGGAGATGAGATTAAATGAACCTACAAAATCTAATGGCTCAACTAGGAAACGCATCAAATCCAATACAGATGATGATGTCGATGCTGAATCCGAATCAGAAACAAGCAGTTAATTTGTTTCAAGGTAAAAGTGGTCAAGAACAAGCAGAAGAAATAGCTCGAAAATGTAACGAGATGGGAATCTCAAAAGACCAATTACAACAAATAGTTAATATGTTTAATAAGAGGTAGCTCTATTAAATAGAAAGGAGGAAAACTATGAACGGAAGTGGACTAACTGCATCAGATGTACTTGCTATCACTAGAAATGAAGATGGTATGGGATTTGGTGGAGTAGGTGGATTTATCTTATTGTTTATTTTCTTAATGGCAATAGGTGGTAATGGCTTCGGTTGGGGTGGCAATGGTACTGCTTTAGGTTTGGCAGATATTCAAGCAAGTCTATATAACCAAACTCAAGATGCTAACTCAAGACAATTACAAAGTTCATTAGCAACAGTTAATGATACTGTCTTAAATAATAAATATGATAATGCTATCTTAATTAAAGATTTATCAAATCAAATGTCTAATAGTGTAGCAGCTATAGGAAATCAAATAGCAAATCAAACCTCTACAATCACTAACTTGTTTAATGAACAAACTATTGAAACATTAAGAGATAAACTTCAAACTACAAGAGATGAATTATCTAACACTAGACAAACTGCTCAAATTACAGAAAATATTTTAAGTAATTTAGCAACAACTGCTCCTAAACCTCCATGCTATTATGGATGTGGATGCAATTCCTCTTTATATTAAGAGTTGACTTATTGACTAGGGCAACCTAGTCTTTTTTAGAAAGGAGATATTATGAATTGTACAATAATATGTTCTAATTTAACTACTGACACAGATAGTGTAGTTTTAATTCCTAATAGACCAATAAAAAACTTATTCAATCTTGGGAATTATAGACTAATCTTAGCTTGTAATATACCAGAAGCAACTTCTAATTTCCCAGTAGAAATACAAGTAGGGGAGAATAACATTCCTTTATTATGTAGATACGGTAATCAAGTATTAGCAAATCAATTAAATCGCAGAGTAAATTATTCTGTAGGATTTGGTAATGAAAACACAGGATATACAAATGGTCAATTTACCATTCAAAATACAAAATGTTTAAATCCTAGAGGAACGGAGGGATAATTATGGAATATGAAGAACAAGTATGTAATTTTAAAAAGTATATAAAACAAACAATGGATTTATTAGAAGATGCTTATAAATGGAAAATGATGGCAAAATATTGTGATGATGAATCTATGAAACAAAAGTATATGCAAGTAAGTGATACACTATTTAATATGTTTATGGTTGAACACAATAACATTGGTGCTATGTTTAAATCAGAATAAAAGACTAGATTTCTCTAGTCTTTTAAATATCTCTGATAATGGTCAATATGTTCTGGATATTGATTAATCATATATTCATATATACGATTTTTAACATCTTTATTATTCTTTGTATGGATTTCAATTATATGGTCTTGATAGGATAGGGGAATCAGATTCCATAACTCATTATTAGAACGATTTTGGTCTATATGATGATAATGTCTTATAGCAAAAACATTTCCTTTTTTCGGTAAGTACTCACCCTTATAATCAATAATAAAATCCATATTGTCTGGGGATTCATAAGTAGCATCTAGTTGATTCCTAATTTTAGCTGGTATTTCCAATCTACACACTCCAATCATCTCCCTTAACGAAAAGTTATTATAACATAAATTTGACAAAAAGAAAGAATTTTAATAAGGTCAATTTAAAGGAGGGGTTTATAATGGGTACTAGATTAATTATCTGGCAAAAGCCAAATGGAGATACAATCGAAAGAAAAGTATCTTACAACGATTACAGGATAGGTGATTCCAATTCTTATAGATGGAAAGTGATAGACATCCAATATTGGAATGGTAAAAAGTTCTGTAACGAGAAAGAGTATGATAAGTATATAAGATTAAACTCTACTAAAGAAAAACTGTATTTCTCTATTAGAGATTATATAACGAAAGCAAATAAGCAATTTATTAATCTTATTAGCTTAGCAATATTCTTAAAAGTTGTGAGTTTGACAAATATGTTTGTAAATTTTTAAAAAACTATTGACTTGATGATTAGATGTGTTATAATTGAACTATAAAGATTGACAGAAAAGTCAATTATTCTAATCTAGGTATCAGTTAACATAATATATATTTGGTCAACTCAATGCCTTAGATTAGAAATAATCTAGGGCTTTTTTGTTGTTAAGGAAGGAGTTAGACATGGGAAAGAAAGTTTTATTTCCAAATCTTAGAGCAGAGATGACTCGCAGAGGTGAAACTATAGGAGATATTGGAAAGTTAGTTGGATTAAGTTATTCAACAATCAAATTTAGATTTTCTGGTAAGTCAGATTGGACAATCAGCGAGATTGAAACAATTTGTGATTACTTTGGAAAAGATTATTATGAACTATTTAAATAAGGAGAAGGAAAAATGAAAGAGAAAACTAAAAATATTATTGGGGTTTTGGTTTTCTTACTAATAGAAGTTGTTGGCATCATTTTAATTGATTATAGAATTGCAAATCAAAATGCAGCAGCCGAAGCTACTGCAAGAACAAATGATGTTGTTTATAAAAACAACAACTAAATTATAACACAGATTGAGGGGAATTGAAATGAATTTTAGAACATTAAAAGCAAACGAGATAAGTTGTAGAGTAAATCAAATCAACGAAAAAGGACTTACTTTACTACTTTATAAAGATGCAAGAGTAGATATGGACATATTAGATGAAACAGTAGGATGTATGAATTGGAAAAAAGAATACACTCGAGATAATCAAAATTGCATTGTATCAATATATGACAAAGAAAAAAAAGAATGGATTTCAAAAGAAGACACAGGAACTGAATCTAATAGCGAAAAAGAAAAAGGTTTAGCTAGTGATTCATTTAAAAGAGCATGTGTCAACTGGGGAATTGGTAGAGAATTATATACTGCACCATTTATCTGGATAAGTGCTAGTGATGGTGGAGTACAAAAAGATGGTAGTGGTAAATGCAGAACCTTTGAAAAGTTTTATGTAGAAGCAATCAAATATGAAGAAAAAAGAATCACTCATTTATCTATTAAAAATAGTAAAGGCAAAAGAGTATATGTACTAATGCCAAAGAAGGAGGTTAAGAATGAAGATAACAAACAATCTTAACTTACCAGACATGCTTAAAAGGGCAGTAGAGAAAGAATATGAGTACAGAGATAAAAGATATTCAATAACATCTTTACTCGACCCAGACAGAGTTCTAATGCTCAAAAGAAGGCATAATGACGAGATTGAACAAGATGTATCTGAATGCATATGGATGTTATTCGGTACAGTAACACACTATGCACTAGAAACAGGTATAGAGTGTAGAGAAAATGAATATGTAGAAGAACATTTAGAACACACTTTTGAAAATGGATATACCTTAAGTGGAATCATAGACCATGTAGAAGATTTTATAGATGACTATAAGACTACAAGTGTTTGGACAGTAATCTTTGGTAGTAATAACGAGCATTGGAAGAAACAATTACAGATGGGAGCTTACTTACATTACAAAGAACATGGCAAATGGATTAATAAAGGAAGAATCATAGCAATCTTAAAAGATTGGAATAAAAGAGATGTTAAAGATAACTATCCTAAATTACCAGTTGAAGTAATCGAATTTGATTTAGGTACTCCAGAAGAAATTGAAAAATGGATATTAGATAGATTCAAAAGAATTGAAGAATTAGAAAAAATGTCAGATTTAGATTTACCACTATGTACCGATGAAGAAAGATTTAATAGTGGAACTAAGTGGGCAGTTAAAAAGAAGACTTATAAAAAAGCATTTAAAGTATTTGATGACTTTGATAAAGGTAGAGATTTATTAATAACTTTAGAGCAGAAATATCCTGGAGAATATGAACTAATTGAAAGACCAGGAGAAGACAAGAAATGTCAAAACTATTGTTCTTGTTGTAAGTTTTGTCCTTACTACATAGAACACTATGACCAAGAATTTAAAGAAGAAATGATGGAGATGATAAACGATGTTCAAGTGTAGAGAATGTAGAGAAGATTTAGAAACACAAGACCCATGTCCATATTGTGGTTCAAATGATGTAGTAACAATTTATGACTATTATGATGAACCAAACATGGGAATTATTGAGGAGGTAGATGAAGATGAATCATATTAATTTAATCGGAAGAATAACAAGTAAACCAGAACTAAGAACCAACGAAGGTGGTACAAGCAAATGTCAATTTTCATTAGCAGTACACAGACCGATGGCAAAAGAAGGAACTCAAGATGTAGATTTTATATCTGTAACTGTATGGAATAAACAAGCTGAAAATCTATGTAGATATCAAGATAAAGGTTCATTAATAGCAGTTGAAGGTGAACTTAGAAACGATAGATATACAGATAGTGAAGGTAATGATAGAACTTTCTCAAATGTATTGGCAAATAGAATTGAATATTTAGGGGGTAAAAAAGAAGAAGAAAAGAAAGAGGAATCCGAATCAGACCCTTATGAAGAATTTAGCAATGAGGTGGAATTATCTGATGAAGATTTACCGTTCTGAGGTGTCTAAATGGCTGAAAGAAGAATGTTTGCAAAAACAATAATAGATAGTGATGCTTTCTTAGATATGCCAATGAGTACTCAAGCATTATATTTTCACTTATCTATGAGAGCAGATGATGATGGATTCATAAACAATCCTAAAAAAATTCAGAGAATGGTAGGAGCTACAGAAGACGATTTAAAACTTTTGATAGCTAAAAACTTTATCATAACTTTTGAATCTGGGGTAATAGTTATTAAGCATTGGAAAATACATAATTACATCAGAAATGACAGATATAAACCTACAGTTTACCAAGAAGAATTAAAGTCTTTATCTACTAAAAATAATGGTTCTTACACTCTTGGTATACCAGATGACAACCAGTTGGTATACCAAATGGATACACAGGTTAGGTTAGGTAAGGATAGTATAGGTAAGGTTAATAAAAAAGAGGTAAAAAGATTTGTAAAACCATCTATAGATGAAATAAAAGATTACTGCATAGAAAGAAATAATGGCATAAATGCCAATGCTTTTTATGATTTTTATGAAACTAAAGATTGGATGGTGGGGAAAAATAAAATGAAAGATTGGAAAGCATGTATTAGAACATGGGAGCAAAGAGAAAAGAAAGAATTAAAAGAAAAAGGAGATTTTAAAAGACCAGCATGGTTGGATATGGATTTATGAGTGAATTAGTTAAAGACATACAAGATAGAAAGCCAATAAGAGTAATCTATGATGGTGAAGATTATGGTGAATATATCTGGAAGAACGAAAGATACGAGGGGGTTATTGGTTATCTTACTTTAGACCAAATAAAAAAAGTCTTAAAGAAAGAGATTGACTTTATAGAGATTAGGAGAATTTAAATGAACGATAAATTTAAATCTCAGGTGGTTTTGGAATTAGAAAAAGACAATTTATTTCATAGTTCAAATGAATTTTATAGAAAAGTAGAAGATAAATATGGTTTTAAGCCAGATTCAGACTTATACAAAGCTATTTTGAACTATCAAGTAGAAAGATACGGTAAGCAACTAGACCCTCGATTTTCGAGGTCTAAAGTGAAGACATCAGCAAAGATAAGATTACATCATAAGGACAGACAAAAAATAAATCAAGAAAGCAATAGGATTGTTGAGAGGATAGAAAATGAAAAAGAAAATTTGGTACACATTAGAGAAGCATCATAATTTATGGACAGTATGGAAACATCATGAAGAAGGACATTCAGTAGGAGTATGGGGAATCTTTACAGATGAAACTAAAAAGAAATGTTTAGAGTTTATAAAGGAAAACAAAATTAGATTAGGTAAGAGGTGGATTAAATGATGACAAAGACAAAAGCAGTAATGCTACATTTACAAAATGAAGGAAGTATAACAAGTTGGGAAGCTATCAAGGAATATGGTGCTACTAGATTAAGTGCAATAATTTATAACTTAAGACATAAATACGATATGGATATAGAAAATGAATGGATAGATTTCACAGATAGATTTGGTAATGAAGCTAGATATGTAAATTATAAGTATAGGAAGATGGACTAATGATAGGAAAAATAGTAGGAATCATAATTATAATTATTTTATTAATATTCATCTATTGTTGTCTAAAGGTGAGTAGATGAATCCAGGAAGACCAAGAAAGACTTATGTCTTATATAAAGGTGATGACCAAATAGCAGAAGGAACTGCTTATGAAATTGCAGAAGAACTAGGAAGACCATCAAAGAGTATTCAATTCTATGGTACTCCAAGCTACAAGAAGAAGAATCCAAACAGGAAATACGAAAAAACATATTTTCTAATGGAGGTAGTAGATGAAGATTGAACAGATAAGAATACTATTGAACCAAATATCTAAAGAATATCAATACTTAGAAGATAGACTAATTGAACACTCAAATACAATAGAAGAACTAAACAACAAAATAAGGAGAGTAAAAGATTATCTTAACAGTAAGACTGCAACAGATGTTTTAACTTGTAGGAGAGATATTATGAACATATTGGAGGGAGTTGATAAAGGGTGAGTGAAGAATATTATGAAGATATGCTAGAACAAGTTGCAATAAATAAATATCTAAATATGATAGCGAATGATTATAATGGAGAACTTGCTAAAATATTTGAAGAAAAATACATAAAAAAAGACAAAGAAATAGAAAGACTAAATAATATCATAAATAAAGCAATAGAATATATAGAAAGCAATCCACTTGTTTTTTATGGAGAAGAAGATATTTATGTGAATGATATAATAGCACAGGAAAAAAACATAAGTAATGTTGAATTTATAAAAAAATTATTAGACATACTCAAAGGAGCTGATAAAGAGTGAAAGGAGAAATAATAAGTATGGAAACAATAGATAAAATAAATCTACTTGAAAAACAAGTAGAAGCTCAAAAAGAAATAATAAAGGTAGAGAAAAAAAGACTAGAAGATATAAAGAAGTTTATATCAGATACAGAGCAACTAACTGATGGGGAGAAACAGTTATTAAGAACTATAGAATTAATTATAGATGGAGATGTAAAAATCATTTAAGGATAACAGGGGGCTTTGGTTAATAGAAAGGAAGATTATGGAATATATAGATGATGATTTCTTCTACTACCAAACAATCCTTAAGTATAGAGTAAGAGTAGAAAGAAAAGTATTAAGAGCAGATAAAGGAATCCCAGTAAAATGGTTTTACCTAATCAAAGAAAGATATAGACAACATTATGACATAGAAAACATAATTATAGAGTAAGGAGGATTTAGATGAAGAATTACTATGACCAACAAATGGAGTTAGCAATCCTACTGATGAGGATAGCAACTAAAAATGAAGAAAAGGCAATGTACTTTCAAGAAACACAACCATCTTCACCTAAATACTCTGAGAAAGTAAATGCAAGTCATAAGCCATCAGAAACATTTTTAAGATATGCAGCAAAGACAGTAGAAATAGATGCAGAACTAGATGAACTATACAAAGAAAAAGAAATCCTAGAAAAGTATCTTAAGAAGATGGAAGAAAAGTTAAGAACCATGAAAGGAATCCATGAAAGAATATTTGTAGCAAGATACATCGACAATATGGATGTAAGAAGAATAGCAATGAAAGTAAATTATAGTGAACCTCATGTATATAGACTATTAGGTGAAGTAAATAGAATTATTAAGGGGGATAAAGAGTGATAGAAAATATAGTACAAGCAAAAAAGCATTTAAAAGAAATAATAGATTTTTATAAACTTAATGATGAAAATAATTATGATTATACTGATAAAGATTTAATAAGTATAAGAATTGTTCTTGAAGAAATAGAAAGATTAAAAAATCTTTTACAAAAGAAGTGGGAAGAAACAAGTAAGTATGTTGAAATTGCTGATGATTATGAAAAACGATTAAATAAAGCAATAGAATATATAGAAAAAGCAACTAAAGAAACTAATTTTGAGAATGATAAGTTAATAGATGTATTAGACATACTCAAAGATGAAAAAAAGACTATTTAAATCTAGTCTTTTTATATTTATCAATAGCTATCTTTAAAAAGGTAGCTTTGCTCATTCCATCTTCTTTTAACATCTTATCAAGTTCTTCTTTATCCTTTTTAGGTAAGTCTACTAAGAATCTGGAATAGTTTTTCTTATTGTACTCTTGAATATACTTTTGTTGATTAAATGTCATCTGCACCTATCTCCTCCAATTTTTCTTTTAAAGCAAAGTTTGCGAACCAATCAGTATTATTTCTAAAGAAGTCTTTAGCTGCTAACACTAGGTCTGTAGAATAATCATCAAGTTCTTCTTGGTCAAAGAAGTCATTGTAATATTCACCATCAAGTTCATTATAGAACATTGTTTTGATAAAATTTATTGTACTTTCCTTCATTCTATCATCTCCTATCTGGCTCTATTACTAACTTCTATATATTTATATAAATCTGTATATTTTTGTTTTCTAGTTGATACACCATCACTTAATAAGTAATGAACATATCCATTTCCTAAATCAGTAAATCCAAATATATGCCATTTAGCTCTTTTAGTTCTTAATAGTAAACCTTCTCCTAAACTTTCAATTTCTTCTTCTAAAGATTTTAAATTTTCAAAATTCTTAATATTTTTCAATTTTTCATTTAGTTCTTTCATATTAATTCATCTCCTTAATTTCATATTTATGTAATACTTTCCAATTATGTGATTTTAATTCCCATTTAATAAAATTTTTCATTTCTTCTAATGTTTCAAAATATCTATGTTGTGGTATTCCTGTATATCTATTTTGATATACTAACATATAATTTCTTTTCATATTAATCACTCCTATACCTTTTCATAAGTTGTAACTGCACCGATTA
>JAEIGA010002837.1_pt1 | contig 27422 bp, 42 predicted proteins | sample 9270691 | NCBI WGS metagenome assembly JAEIGA01 (sample SAMN17057246, study PRJNA624740) | gut metagenome | biome: biome; isolation source: fecal sample | host: Bos grunniens | place: China: Xizang | collected 2019 | reverse complement strand
TTTTAATTATATATTTTTTATTTTAATATATTTTATAATATGATATATAGATTTAGCTATAGCATAAATAAATCTATCTTGCCAAATATCACAACGGTCTGCTGTACGACACATAATATTTTCCATATTATCTAAATCTTTTGTAAGTTCTTTACTTAACCCCATACACCTATCCTTATTTCATCTTTGGTTGAAACTTATCAGTTCTTTCATATCCTCTAATACACATGCTACAAGGATATGCGTTTTCATCAAATGATTCATAATAACAAGTATCACATCCAGGTTCGACATCCTCTGATATCTTATTTATTTTATTTATTATTATTGTTTTTATATCTTTTACCATATTATCGAACTTCCTAATATACAATGGCATATACCACTTCCACCATTACTCGGATGATTAGGACAATGTTTACAATTATCTGGAATATATGTAGGAGTTCTATCTATTTCTTCCAATACATATTCAACACCTATTCCAAAAGAATCTGCATCTACCCCATCTGGAATAGTAAAATAAAATACATCAAAATTTTCTGCGTCAATTATTCTCATTGTCTTTATATCTCTCCATAACTACAATAATCGTTTTCAAATGCTGAATGATACATAATTAATTCCTCTGCATCCCAATGCGGATGAGTACATTCATCATCTGATGTATGCCATCTACATTTTTTACATCTAATTATTTCTTCGCCAGTTTCATATAAATGTAATATACCAAGATTATCTCTATGTCTTATAACTATAATTTCTTGTTTATCCATTTATTTCATATCGCTAATATCTAAAATCATTGAATCATTAGACTGCACAGTTGGTAATTTACCATCCCACTTTTCTATATACTGTTGTTTAAGTACTCCATCTGTTAAAGATTTTTCAAGAAGTCTATTTGCTTCAGCTTCAGCTTGTGCTTCAATCAATTTAGCTTCAGCATCTGCCTTTGCTTTGTCTACTTTGGTCTGATTCTCAATACGTTGTGTTTCTGCATTTTGCTGTGCGGCAATTTTATTATTAATTACTTCTTTAGTCTTTTTATCAACACCTACATTTATAAGCGATACATTTGAAACAGTAATACCATATGGTTCAAACTTCTTAGCAATATAATCTGAAAGTGCCGCATTAACATTTGCTTTTTCTGCACCAAGAATATCCGCTACATTATATTTAGCTATAACTTCTTTTGACCACGATATAATGTTTGGTTTAATAAATGAATCTTTAACTTCTGTTCCACTTTGTCCTTTAAAACGAACAAATACTTCAGCCACATTTTCTGGCTTATATTGATAAGTATATGTTAATTCTATATCAAGAGCTTTACCCTCTGCGGATGAAGCGGTGAAACTATCATCACTTTTACTATCACCTTTTTCTTCTTTTGTAAGATATGATTGTTCAATACCAACCGTATATTTTGTAGTATGAACGGTTGGTGGAATCATATGCCAACCCTGTGTAAGAACCTTATCTTTTACACCACCATTTAAACTATATTGTACAGCTACATATCCTGCTGGTACTCTAACCGAACACATCAATAGTAGAACTATACCTACTAAAATTGCTATACCTGCAACAACTGCTCCACGAAATCCTTTCATTCATTTTCCTCCACTTCAAACTCAACATCAGTAACATCTTTATGAATTCCCATTTCAATGCTTTCATCAATAAAATTCTCAGTTTTAACAAAAACATCTTTACGAGCAAAGACGAACCAAATACTAATTGCGATAAATGCTATTATTATAATCATTGCTGGATTCATATCTTTTCCTCGTTTCTAATATCTTTGTTTAGCTTTATCTACTGATACCATTTCTCTACACTTAAGGTCTTCAAAAAATTGTTCCGTAGGATTCTCTATAACATATGCAATTTTCTTTCCAAAAAATACTACATAAGCATCTTTAAGAATATCCCCAAAAACCGTAGTATATGCATTGCTCATGGCTTGACCACCAACACCACCAAATCCTAATGCAGTACTTCCCCATGTCTGTAAAAATACATCTGCACTTAATTCTAAATTTTTATATTTTTCATTATCTATTTTTTGTAAAATATTTTTTGATTTATATTCCAATAATTCAAGATTTGGATATCCATCAAACATCATCATTAATTTACCTCTTTTCCACATATAGTACATCTGTTAACTGTTGATGGTGTTAACAATATCCATCGTTTACAATTTAAACAAAAATACCACTTTCTTAATTCATCTATTCCAATATCATTTAATATTCCTATTATACTCATTATTATATTTTAAATTATCTTGTTTATTTAATATTCTTTTAAGTTTACGTTTTGCTAATCTTTTATTTTTCTTTTTACATTTAGCCCATCCCATATGATTATTTGCCCAACAAGCATAACGATGAGAAAATTCTGATTGGTCTTTATTAATATATTTTTTATAAGAATACTTCATTTTTAAAAACTATCATAAAATATAACTTTATTAAATGTATGCATTTGAATAAATTCTTTTAACCATGCAAGATTAATAATACATTGTGCAATATTACGACAAGCTTCATCTAATGTCCAAATTGCACTTCTCCATTGTTCAGGATTGAGTAAATGATATATTAATATATCTTGAATTTGTTCAATTTGATTTATTTTATCTATTACAAATATTCCACCTGCACTATTGTACTCATTAAAAATGTTATTTAAAATTGAGTTTCTAATGCACGAACATTTTCTCCAATAACAAATATTGTAATAATATCCATCTTTATATTTATTAGTATCAAATTCATCAAATTCTATATGAACATATTCTGGTATTATTTCCCAATCATCTAAATCAAGTTTTTGTTTTGTTATTAATTGAATTCCATTATCAAGACCCATATTAACTCCTATACCCTTTAGGGTGTAATTTTATATATTTATATATATTTTATACCCTATTGGGTATAATGTTCTCTTAGGAATGCTTCAGCTAATTCTTTTCCTTCTTCAGTAAGATAATATTCAGGATAATCTCCCACCATCGTATCTTTAAATAACTGTTCACATTGTGCAATATCTTGCATATTATATATACCCTTTATTTTTTGTATCTTACCATTTTCATATACATCCGCTTCAATAGTAAATCCACAAGTATTAATTGGTATTGATATTACAATGTCTTTATATTCTCCCTCGTATTCCATTCGCTTCCTCTATCCTTTCTTTTGCTATATTAAAATATTCTTCATCTAATTCTATTCCTATAAAATCTCTATTATATTTAATACATGATAATCCAGTAGTTCCTAATCCCATAAAGCAATCAAGTACAACATCATTTTCTTTTGTAAATTTTTCTATAAACCAATCCGCTACTTCTTGTTTCATTACAGCTTTATGTATTTTTGTAATACTATTATTAATAGAAGTAGTAATATGATTTTTAGTATAAGTAGTATTACTTTTGATTGCAGTATCACCTAATATAAAAAAATATTCAAAAGCATTCGTTATATTATGACCATTAGCAGGAAGCGGATTATTTTTTTCCCAAACAATAACATTCTGTATTTTATTATAATAATGTCCTATAAATTTATATACATCTTGTCTATTATAATAATTGGTTTGTAGATTTATAATAACATGTCTTTTAGTTTTGGCTAATAATAAATCAGTGACTTCTACAAGAAATAAATAATAGTCTTTTATAGTATCATCATAATTAGTATATTTATCATTACGTTTTCTATTATAAGGAGGTGAAGTAAAAGTTATATCTATACTTTTATCTGCAAAATCTTTTAGTTTACTTAAACAATCATCTCTATATAATTCCATATTCTTCTCCACCATCTATATAAAAATCAAATTCAGGCAATTCTACATGTTCATATAAAGAACGTTTTTTTAATATATCAATATAACGTTTCATTACATCTGCTTGTTCTTTTAATAATTCTAATGGAGTGTTTAATACAAAATCAAGTGTTTTATCATCGGCTTTTTTTAATATATTAATTAGTTTTTTATAGCGTTCACAAAGTTGAACATATTCATTATACATTCTAACTTGATATGAATTCATTATCATTATATTTCCCTACCATTCTTATCTACATATACTCCCATTTCTTCTAAGTGTTCTATATATTTCATATTTGTGTATGTTTCAAAACAATGTGGTAAACATACAATTAATATAATTACTGCTATAATAATAAATAATACTAACATATTTAAACCTCCAAGACTTATTTATTATATCACAAACTTGTTATAAAGTCAAGCTTTTGGCATCATTCCACAAGAATTCTTTTCAGTACAATATCCTGTCATAGCACATTTAGGATAGAAACACATTTCTGTAATAGTTTTCCATTCTTCTGAATATTCAGACAAAGCATTATATATATCTTTAAACATTTGTCTATATTCCCAATAAGCTCTACTACACATTCTTTGTCGTGACATATCACAAAGATTACGCAGATTTCTTTTATCAACTATTTTAGTAGCCATGCCTAACGGAAGAATCATAGCCGCATCTTCTTTAGGTGTACCATCTTCTGTAAGTTCTTTATATACACGACCTATTAAAAACATTAAAGATTTATAAGAAGCATAACGAGATATATCATTTTTAATACTTTGTGGGATAATATAATTAAAATTTTCACAGTCTATATATCTTGTAGATTCTTGTAATCTTGTTGGTGCTCCACCAATATGAGTATACCATTCTCTTATTACTCTTGCCGAATATCCATCAAGTACCATTTCTACATTAACATATTCCATAACACGACCATGACCAGATTTAATACAATCTAATCCACGTTGATAATTTTTTTCAACATTAGATATATCTGCTCCCCAACATATACCTGCTCTTTCTCCCATTAATGTAATAGGATTTTTTGTTGTTTCTTTTAGTATTGTAATTGTTCCCATTATATCTCCTTAAGATGTTCGCAATATTAATTTATTATATTATATCATAATAATTATAATAAGTCAACAATAGTTATTTATTTAACAAATTTCTTCCATATAATTAATAAGATAATTAAGATACCATTGAGCTTTTTTTAAATCTTCAACTCCATTTTTATGTTTATATCTTGATATATATTTAATTATATTACCTGTAAGATATCCAGTAAATTCTTCATAATTTAATTTATCTTTAATATAACTAATTACTTCTATTTCTCCTGTATTATAATGTGCAGGATGATTTACGTTGTCAGCCATTATCGCTCAGTTCTCCTTTCTGTTGTGGGATTTTTATTAACTGTGGGTTTTTATTAATCGTAAGTTTATGTCTCTACGAGACATATATTAACCTAACTCTATACTAACTCTAACTCTAACTCTATACTAACTCTAACTCTAACTATAACCTATACTATACTATGGATACAATGTTTTTATTTTAGTACATAAGCTGAATTATAAACAAGTTCCACCATATTTTTTTCATCAACACATGATGTAGGTCTGTATCTATCTTTTTGTATATAGTTATGAACTTTCCAATGCATGATTAAAATCACGCCACTATCAAATTCGTGTACATAATTAAACTGCTTCAGTTCATCTAAATCTGATTGCGTTGCTCCTATACCACGCATTATTGTTCTTGCATTGTTTACAAAGCCATCATCATCAGCATACATACATAAATGAAAATAAAGACATTGTGAAGATTTTTTTAGCTCAAGAAATTCATCACTCTCAATTATTCTTTTTGAAAACATTCGTCTGTCTGCGATAAGTCATCACCTACTTTTGGGGATATTATAATATCATTAGCCTTAATTTCTTTATTATACATCTTTAATAAAACTTGATATATATCTGATATACTTTCAACAGATTTATTTTGATATATAATATTAGTACGTGTTTCTCTGCCATAATTATTATCATATATCCATATAAATAAAATTTCATAATCATCTTTAAATATTAACGAGAGTAATGTTAATACATCATGATATGAATATATTTTATTTGGAATATCATCAAGTTTTAATTTATATAACTCTTCTAAAAAATCTGATTCAATCATAGAGTGGGTTATAATAGATTTAAAAACATTATAATCAATTGGTATGTTTTGTGTCATTATTTGCTCTCCTTAATCTATTTCTTCATCTATTTCTTCTAATAGTTCTTCATTGCAAGTATATAATTTTTTAAGTTCATATCTTTTATTACATTTAGGACAGATGTAAAAATCATGAGTAACTATGTCTCCATCTATAAAAAAGTCTACATCTCCACAATCATCGAATTCTAATTTAGTATCGCAGTATTTACATATTGACATTTTTTATCTCCTTTTTAATTTCGTCCAACAATTTATCCCATTTACCAATATAATGTATATATTGTTTTAGTTTCATGTTAAGTTTCTTCATTTCTGCTTTTTGTTTTTTGGTTAGCTTTTCACTAATAGTATTTACCGACTTTTTAGCTATTAACATTTTTTGTGTTTTATCACAATTAACCAACAAGTCATTATACCTTTTTTCGTCAGCTTTGTCAATAGTATAATCTGATTTGGGTAGGTTTTTAGAAGACAGTGGAGAAATATTAGCGCCAGACTTTTTTAATTTAAATATCTTATCCCAATCTTCAAGATGTGGAGCTTTGAAAAGAAATAATATTTCTCCATCATAATATGTTATATCAATAATAATATTATTGTTAATAAGTTCTTCTGCAATTTTTTCTAATTTTTTAGGAGCTTGTTTATTTAATTCTTGTTCATATATTGAAGCTAAAACATTTCGTCCTAGTCCAATACTAAATATATAACATCCTAAGACATTTTGAGATGCATGTCGAATTTCTATATTCTTTTTACCAGGAATATAAAAGTCGTTAAAATCTTCATCTATATTTCCTTGTTCATCTCGTGGGAAATCGTTTGTATCCCAATCATAATCTGCAAGTACTCTGTATTTGCCTTTGTAATGTTTGTATAAATAGTTATTCATTTTGCACTCCTTTACATCATACTTTAAGATGTATAGATTATACTACAAATTTGACAAAAAATCAATTGTTTTATTTCACAAATTTTAATAAATGTTTTTAGATTTTTTTGTTATTATTAAATAAAAAACTTGATTTTTGTTTTGTTTTATGGTATAATCACTATAGTTGATTGTTAGATAATTATCAAGGAGGAATGTAATGTAATGTATACAAAGTGGATTGAAATCAGTTACAATCAATTCCCCTCATTTAATACACAGTTTCAACGTAGTATTTATGAAGAATGGAAAGATTGTTATGATTATTCAGAAGAAGATTTATATATTGAATCGGAGGAAGATACGTGCTGGGATTGGAAAAGCAGATACATGTTTATTCTTTAGACACTGCATCTTTTTATAATCAAGACGAATTAGCTATACATAATAAGTTATTAAGATTATATCATTTACGAAATAAAATTAAAAGTAATAAAGAAAGTATTTTATACACACATCAATTAAATAGAATAGATAAATATATTACACATTATAAAAAACAATTATATGTACAGTTTGAACAAACAAGATTACAAGGTGGTATTAGAGAATTAAGAAAAGAATGTATTAATGATAAAAATGTTGTATCTATTTTTGAATCATTTTTAACAAGAACATTTCAATGTAAGACAAATGAATTAACAGATAATATAATGATTATACAAGTTTACTTCTTTCAAGTAGCAGAAGATATTATAAAGAATGGATTTGTATATGATAATCAGAAATATGTTTTATTTAGTGCAAGTGCAGGACAGATAAGAACAAAAAAATTTGTAGTAGTAAAAGAAGACCTTTTAAAAAAATATGAAAAAACTTTGATGTGTGGTTTAGATATTGATGAAATAAATAAACGTGGTGGAGTTAATGTAAATAAATTTTTGGCTTATTATGCGTTAGCAAATTCGGCAACTGAAGAATGGGAAGACTTTGATATAGATAGGGCAATAGTAGTTGATGATTTTGAAACATTTGTAAATGGAGAAGTAGATTATATAGATGATAAAGATTATTCTATAACTCGTCAACAAATGGATGTACTAATACCACATATGGATGGTTGTGGTATAATGCTTGATGAAATTACAACAATGGTACGTTTACCATGGATAAAAGGTTTATTGGTAAAGTTTGATTTTAGGAAATTTATACAAGAACATTCATTACTGCCTAGTTGTAATTGTGGCGTGATTAAAGATATATATGGCATAAAGCATGATATATATAAAGAAAATATTAAATATATTTTTACAAAGTCACAATTTAAAATGTGGAAGTATTATGATTCATGGGAACAATATAAAAAATATTACAAACAATATAATTGTACAGCAGGACGTATTAATCAAGAAGAAGAATTTATTCCTAATGCAAGAATAAATTATCAGATGCTTCAGACTTTAACTGATGCTAAACCAAGAGAGATGCGTTCATTAGCAAGAAAAACTATTAAAGAGATTGAAGAGATTGGTCAAGATTATCGTACTACTATGCGTTTGCTTGGAGCAATAGAAGAAAATATTAACCCTAACTATATTCAAAAAAGTTTAATGATTTATCCTGAATTAATGCGTGACAAGTATAGTCGTGAAATCATTAAAGATGTTAAGCGTAGTTTGGTTAAATGGGGTAAAGCAGGAAAGTTAGCGATAGATGGCAAGTATTGCTTTTTAGCTCCAGACTTATATGCGTTTTGTGAATGGTTGTTTCTTAATGAAGAAAATCCAAAAGGGTTGTTACGAAATGGAGAAGTTGCTTGTAGTCTTTATAAAGATGGGGATAAATTAGATTGTTTACGTTCTCCACATTTATATAAGGAACATGCGATAAGACAAAATGTTCAAAATGATTTAATTAATAAGTGGTTTGATACTAAATGTGTTTATACAAGTTGTCATGATTTAATTAGTAAAATATTAATGTTTGATTGTGATGGTGATAAAAGCCTTGTTGTAAAAGAAAAACAATTGATTAGATTGGCTCAACGTAATATGCAAGATATCTTACCATTATATTATAATATGAGAAAAGCAGAACCAACTGAATTAAATGGAGATACTTTATTTCACGGACTTGAGTTAGCGTATACAGGTGGAAATATAGGTATTATTAGTAATAATATTTCCAAGGTGTGGAACAGTGGACATATTACACAAAAAGAAATCAATGTAGTTAAGTGGTTATGTTTGGAAAATAATTGTGTTATAGATTATGCTAAGACTTTATATAAACCTATTCGACCAAAAGATGTAGATGTTGTTATTAAAAGTTATACTAAAGATTTGTTACCTCATTATTTTAAATATGCAAAAGATAAAGAAGAGTATCAAATAACTAAATGGAAACCTACTGCTGTTAATTATTTAGAAGAAATAATACCAACGCCACGTATAAAATTTAGTAAAAAGATTGGCAACCTTGATTATCATGTTTTAATGCATGATAAATCATACGAGTATGTTGATGCTTATAAAGTTATTACTGAAACTTATGATTACTTGAATTCTCATAAATATAAGTTCTATAAAATTATTGATAGTAATAATTATTTAAATTCTAAAAAATATGATACTTATATTTATCAACAGATTAAAAATAAATTGTTGGCATTGCCATTTTCTAAAGAAACAATTGTAGATACATTAGTATATTTTTTATATACTCAACGCAAGGACAGTATAAAGAAAACTTTATGGGAATGTTTTGGTAAAGAGATTTATATGAATATACAACATAACACCATGTTCTTAGGTAAAATTTGTCCTATATGTGGGGCAAGAATTAGCGATGTTGACTATGTTAACAAAAAGTATTGTAGTGAAGAATGTTCTACAATTGCTCGTAGAGAATACAAGAAAATGTTTATGAGAAAACAAGAGTATTAACAATTTTCTGGATGAAAGACAAAATGTTGTAATAGTTGAAATTTCAACGATTGTATGTTTATTTTTTTTAATGCATAATATTACAGTAAAGGAAATTGAATACAAGGAAATACAAAGAATGAAAGGTGATAGTAATGCGAAGTTTAACAAGAAGTGAGTTTGAAAGATTAGTAGCATTGCAATCTAATAAGTATAAAAAAGATGTTAGTTTAATTTTAGAAGCTTATTATACAGTATTAAAAGAAGCCATATTAACAGGGTATGAAGTTACTGTACCTGGTATTGGAGTATTTACAAACATACAAATGGATGCTAAGCCTCCACGTAATGGTGTAAATCCTCAAACAAAAGAACCTATGATTTTACCTGCACAAGATGCGTTTAATAGGCCAGCATTTAGGTTTCGTCCAGCTTTAAAAGCTGAAATGAAAGAAGAAACATTGGGTAAGGTGTTTTAAATGAAAAAGCAATTAAAGCATAAACAGTTCTTGCAACTATGGTATAATAGATGTGGGATAAAGAACAAGGCAGTTGAAAGTCATATGGAAGAAATCTATAATGGTTTATTGGCTACAATTTCTGAAGAGGTAAGATTGAATGGTGAACTAAAATTAAAGAACATTGGAAAGTTTTATTTGATTGAAACAGGTGGATATGAACGTGTAGGAAGAGATGGAATAAAATATTATATTCCACCACATTACTTACCAAAGTTTACTGCAAGTCAAAATTTCAAAGACTATGTTAATGATGCTATTGTTAGCAAAGAGGGTCGAAGAAATAAAAAGCAAGGTAGATTAACTCCGCTTGAAAAAGAACTTGAAGAAAGAGAGCTTGAGAAAAATAAAACTGATATACGTAGAATGTTAGAGAGAAAAAAGGCTACTGGTGAAAATATAAAGGATATTGCTAAAGATAGTCGAATGCAGTTAAAAAGGAGAACTTGATTGTGTCGTATGAAAATGAACTTCAGCTTTTAATAGATAAGGTTGAGGGTATAGATAATAAAAGTTGGGAAGAGATGGTTGATGAGCTACATTTATCTGTTCATCCAGATTCTTTAAGAAAATCTTTTAACGCAGGACGATATAGTGGATATGCTGTTGCAAAATATTATCAAAATAAATTTGAGAATGAATATTGTACTCAAGATGAAATAGATAGATTAGAACAGTTAAAAAAAGAAGTTTATAAAGAAAAAATTAAATATCAAGATGCTCGTAGGGAATATCGTAAAGAATTAACAAGCGAAGCAAGATTTGAAAATTTAATAGATGTGTTAAAAGCAGAGATTGTCAATCTTGATGAATTGCCATTATATCATTATGGAGAGCGTGTTGAGAAAAATAAAAAACCTAAAGATGCAATTTTGGCACTTTCTGATTGGCATATTGGTGCAATGGTTGATACTCAATGGAATTGTTATTCTGTTGATATTGCCAAAGAAAGAATGGAACAACTTTTAAATAAGGTTAAGAGATATATATTAAACTATAATATTACTAATTTAGTTGTAGAAATTAATGGAGATATGGTTCATGGTTTAATAAATGTTTCCAACAGAGTTCAATCTGAAGAAGATGTGGTATCTCAAATTATTATCGTTTCAGATATGTTATCATATTTTATTAATGAGCTTAAACCTTATGTAAGGAATTTAAAAGTTGTAACAACTTTAGGAAACCATGGTAGATTAATACCTAATAAAAAAGAATCTATTAATAAAGAAAATATGGAAATGTTAATTCCAGAATTCTTGAAATTAAAGTTAGATAAAGATATAAACATTTTAACATCTAATGGTTTAGACTTTATTAAATATAAAATAGGCGATAGAGTAATTTGTTTATCCCATGGACAATATGATAAAGTAAATGAAGTTATTGAAGATTTTAGTAAAATGTATAAATGTGTTCCTAATGAAATTCATTTAGGTCATACGCATTCATATAAAGATATTAATGATTCAAACATCTATATTACTGTAAATGGTAGTTTGATGGGGTCTGACGAATATGCTGTTAATTTAAGAAAGATTACTAAACCTAGTCAGAATTTAATTATATATGACGAAGACAGATGTATTATAGAAATAACTGTTGATTAAAAAGATAACCATTTATAAGGTTATCTTTTTTAATTTTAGAATGAATGGGGTGGTTATATGCCAAAAGGTACTAGTATAAAACCTGTAGAAAGTTTTTGTGTAGGGTGTGGCAGAATGTATCCTATCGAAGATTTTTATAAATCTCCAAACCCTCATCATGCTAATGGTGTACAACCATATTGTAAAGAATGTTCTAATCAATTAGTAAATGAATATTTAAAAAAATATGGCAATATGGAAGCGGCTATATTTTATACATGTGCTGATATGGGAGTTCCATTTATAAAAAAGATGTACGATAGTTATTTGAATCGTATTAAAGAATACAAAGCTAAAAGCTATTGGGGTAATTATACTATGGGATTCCAAGCTAACAGAAGCAAAGCAGAAAAAGAGGCGTGGAAAGGGTTTGATGCAACCGATGTAGACTTTAGGGATATTGCATCTATACAAAAATCTGAAAGAGCTATTCAAGAAGAACTTAAAGAATTAAGATATAGATGGGGAGAAGATAAAAGTATTCAACAATTACAATATCTTGAAAGTCGTTGGTCTGCTTATGTTAATAATAAAGAACTTGATGTTGCTCAAGAGCAGTTATATAGAAACTTATGTCTAGCTGAGTTAGATATTTGGGAAAGTCGAGATGTTGATAAAGCTATTAAAAGACAAAGTGATATGATGAAAGCTTTGGGTATTGATAAATTTGAAGTCGAACGTAGAAAAACAGATGTTGAGAGAATGATTGAATATGATATTTGGTTAATGGAGAACGAAGAACCAGCCGAATATTATAAAGATAAAGGTATGTATCAAGATTTTAGAGGTATTCACGCTCAATGGGTCAAAGAAATTAAACGTCCTATTCTTAATCTTATTACAGGTTCTAAAGATTATGACATTGAAAAAGAAGATAAAGAAGAATGGGAACAAGATAATAAGGAATTTTTAGATGACTGAAGAGAAAAAAGCGATTAATAAAGTTATTCGCTTAAAACGTGATACTGATAAATCTATTAAACCTAAACTCACAGAAGAAGAACGTAAGACTCAGATAAAAAAGTGGACAACATTTTACAGACGTAATATAGATATATATGCAGAAGAACGTTTAAGAATAAAACTTCGTCCATTTCAAAGAATAATGTTACATTTAATGGGTAGAAGTCAAATATGGTTCGGTATTTGTAGCAGAGCTAGTTCAAAAACGTTTATAGTAGCTTTGTTTTGTGTATGTGTTTGTTTATTAAAACCATATACAGAAGCTGTTATTACTGCAAGTACTATTGACCAAGGACGTAAAATGGTTGAACAGAAAATAAAAAATGAACTAGTCAAAAAACTTTCACCTGTTTTAAAATATTTATATGAACAAGGGCAAATAAATATAAAAACTTCCAAAGATGAGGTAGAAGTTTCCTTTTTTAATGGTAGTTTTATTAAAGTTTTACCTGCTATGGATAGTTCAAGAGGTGCAAGGTCTACATTATTAGTATATGAAGAGTGTAGATTATTAAAAAAGGGTGACATTGATAGTATTTTTGAACCTATGCTTCATCCAAGACAACCGTTATATCTCCAAAAAGAGGAATATGCAGAAGATAAAGACTATTATGAAGAGGGTATATCTATTTATATCACTTCCGCACGTTATAAAGCGGAGTGGTATTTTAGATTGTTTAAAAAAATAGTTGTAGAATCATTTATAAATCGTAAAGTTCCTTGCAATTTCTTTGCGGCTGATATATATACGAGTCTTAAATATGGATTAATTTAGTCCACCTTTATAGTAATATAAAGGTAAACACACATTGAACTGCTGGAAACCCCTTAGAGCCAACTAAACTACAACGTAATTGGAAACGATAAGCGTGAATGTTTGAAAATTAGTTGGATTGGGCAATCAGCAACTAAGCTCCTATGATATGGAGAAAGCTCAACGACCATCTCGTAAGAGAGTAGAGTGTAAGCGATTGACATTTGAAGTGGTGTGCATCCTTTTATCAAGGATGAAGATATGGTCTTAACTATATGGAAACATATAGCCTAGAAATAGGGACAAGGAGTAGCGTCCTTATAACGAGATAATATTGCAAAGGACAGTGGGTTGCAAACCATTTTTAATCGGCTGTAAACGATTAAATTACTTTGCTTTATATATTTACACTTTTTACAGAAAGGTAATAATGTTATATGAAAATTGAAGATATTAATAAAGAAGATACATTTAGTTGTATTTATTTATGGAAAAATCTTATTAATCATAAAATCTATATTGGTCAAGCCCAAAATTTTTATAGAAGAATGATGGAATATGTTAAAGGCAATGAAGATAAAAGATTGATAGGAAGTGCAATAAATAAATATGGTTTAGATAATTTTGAAATTATTGTTTTAGAAAAAAATTTACCATTTGAAAAATTATCAGAAAGAGAAAAATATTGGATTAAACAATATAATTCTTGTATTTATTTTAAAAATGGTTGGGGTTATAATGTTACAGAAGGTGGAGAAGGTTCTGTAGGATTTAAACATACTAATGAAACAAAAAGAAAATTATCTGAGATAAGAAAAGAATCTGGTTTTCCTATTGTATGTGTTGAAACAGGAGTAGTTTATAAAAATGCTGTTGATGCTACTAAAGCAATGGGCGGGAAATCTTTTAGTAATATTAGAGAATGTTTATATGGTAATGCTATAACTGCTTATGGTTATCATTGGAAATATTTAAATGACAATAATTGGCAACCTAGGAAAAATTATTGTAATAAAGCAGTAATTTGCATAGAAACTAATAATGTTTATGAAAGTATTAGAGAAGCTTCTAGGCAAACTAGTATTAATAAATGTTCTATAGCAGAATGTTGTCGTGGTACACAAAAAACTGCTGGTGGATATCATTGGAAATTTCAAATAGATTCTTAATTAATAAATATAATTTAATAATTTTCATGTCTAAAAATTTGTAAAAACCGAGGGTGAATGGGCAAAAATACAAAAGACAAGTTCTGAAAGTGATATTCGTATGGAATATCTTAATGAAGCTATGGGAGAAGCAGAAGATGCATATTTCCCATTAGAATTGTTAAAAAAATGTCAAAGATTACATAAAGCTTTTAAACCACCAACGGATATTGAGGCAACTTCTAATCGTAAATCTTTGAACAGAGAAAAGAAACATAATGAAACGAGAATATTAGTGGTTGACTTTGCGTTTTCTACTACAACAAATAAGTATGAAGCTAACGATAATACTGTTATAGAATGTATGAGTGGATTTTATGACAAAGGAGAGATTGTTAGTAATTTAGATTACTTAGAAACGTTAAGTGGTGGGCAGTCAGAGCTAACACAAAAAAGAATTCGTGAATTATTTTATGATTACAAAGCTGATTATCTTTTAATAGACTTACGAAGTGGTGGTGAAATATATTATAATGATTTAACTAAACCTTATATTCATCCTGTTAGAGAAAAAGAAAGATGGGACGAGTCTGGTTTCACAGTTGTTAGTGATATGAAATATCATTTCTTATCAGAAGCAAAAATTAATGAATTACAATCACGTACAATTGACGTTAAAGCTAAGAGTGTTGTCATACCAATTCAAGGTACTCCAGATTTCAACGATTTAATGTGGCGTAATTTACGTTCGGCTATGGTTGATAATAAGATTAGATTATTAATTGATGAAATTGAGTTTGATAATGAGTTAGTGAAACGTTCAGATTATTATAAAATGACTAATAGAGAACGTATGTTAGAGAAGTTGCCGTTTACTCAAACTGAGTTTTTGGTGCAAGAAGCTATTCAATTGCGTAAGGAAATTCGTGAGGGTAAAATTAAATTAAAAGAGCCGAGGTCTTTTACAAAAGACCGTATAGTTGCTTTGGGGTATGGTAATATGTTTTTTAATAAATTGGAAAACAAGCTGTCAAAAGAAGACCAAGTTGATGATTTTGACGAAGAAGCTTGGAAGAATATAATACAAGTTTAAAGGAAGGAGGATAGGCGATTGAAAGTAGATATAAATCAAGATATGTTGACAGAAGAACAAGCTCAATGGTTAAAAGAAATTTTTGTTTCTTTTAGTGACAATTTGATTAGTTCTAATATTTTCACTCCTTCTTTACTTAATCAAAATTTAAGAAATTTAAATAATAATGCACAAATTCCTACATATGATAATTTAACAAAAGCTTTAAATAATGCAGTTGAATCTGGTGAATTATTACAAGCATATCAAGAATGGACGGAATTTGCAGAAATTACATTCAAAAGATTATTAGAATATTATGCTAATATATTATCTTTTGATTTATCTTATACTTGTGTTAATGTTAAAAAGAAAGATGAATATAAAAGTGCAAGATATCAAAAAGATAAAAGAATTGTAGAGAATTTCTTAACTAATTTTAATTATAAAGAAGAGTTTTATAAAGTTGTGCATCAAATGATGCGTACAGAAACTGCTTTTTATTGGTTTAGAAATAATGAAGATATAAATGACCCTAAGTATACTTTACAATTAATGCCTCAGAATTATTGTATGATAACTGGTGCATGGGAAAAGGGATTGTTATATGATTTTGATATGAATTATTTTTTACAACCAGGTGTTGATATTAATGGGTATGACCCTGAGTTTAAAGAATTCATGAGAAGAATCTATGAAGATGGAAATATAATTGCTAATTATAAACCAACTAATCCTTTTAATAAAAGAAGTGGTACGTTTGCGTATTGGACTCAGACAAGTCCATTATATTTTCATAACACTTTACCAAGTGGAGCATGGGTGTTTAAATGGGACATGTCTAATTTTAATAATGTGCCATTTTTATCATCTTTAATGAGAGATGCTATTATGAATATTCCTACTAGAAAGCTACAATATGATAAAGATGCTTTAGGTGCGTATGCTTATTTAATAGGCGAAATAGGAATGTTAAAATCTAATGAACCAAATGCTACAGCTTTTGACCCTATTAGACTTGGAACATTATTGCAGATTGTTAAACAAGCTATTGGAAAACATATAGTAGTTGGTGCTATGCCATCTAATGAAAATAAGTGGTATCAGTTCAAGGATGAAAATACTTCTATGGCTGAAACACAAATTAAAACAACATTAGCTAGTGGAGCAGGCGCTAGTAGAATATTATATGCATCAGACAAAATGTCTCAAGAAGAAATTCGAAATGCCATTTTAACTGATTATAATTTAATGAAAAAAATTTATACTCAGTTTAATAATTTCTTAGAGTTTTACGTTAATAATTTAACAAAACAATATAAATTCAAATTTGCATTTGATGGAAGTAATTATGGTTTTGAAAGAGAGTGGCGTAAAGACGGTATTATGAAAATGGCACAAACTGGTATCGTTTTAAATGATACTGCATTTGCTAGTGCTTTTGGTTATGACCCAGTAATGTTTAGTTATATGCTAAAAGAAACAAGTGCAGAGGGTTCTTGGTTGGAAAACAGGTCTATATTACAATCCATATTTACTACAAGTAATGCTGGTTCAGGTCATACAAATAGTAATGTAGATGGTACAGAATATATTCATACTGGTAGACCAGGTAGACCACCAAAAGCCAATGTGTCTAGTGATAGCAGAGAATATGATACTTCGGGTGAATAAGGAGAAAACGTATGTTAATTACAAAAGAAACTAGCAAAGATTTAGATACTTTATATGGTCAATTTTTTAATTTAAATAGTTTGTTTGATAGAGCAGTTTCTGTTATGTTAAACGATTGGGCAATGGTTCAAGCTTCAGATATTATTCATCATAAGCTTGCTCATTTATTTCCTTTAATGGCAGATATGGTATCTGAAATCAAAGATGATTTTGATGAAAGTTCTGTTCGTCCTGAAGTAATGCCTCATACAGAAGTGTATGATGGATTAGCTGATATGTTTGATAGATTATTAGATGAATGTGTTGCTACTTATGATATGATAAAATTAGTAAATAAAGGCGCATTAGAACGTGATGATATCAATGTTCATGCTGAACTTATGTTTTTAATGCATTCTTTTAATAAAGTTATTGGACAAGTTATTACTTTAAATAATAAGGCACATCAAATTTCGGATTTTGATACCTTTGATTTTAGGATTAAAGATTGGGGTATTGTTGGATTGGAGGGATAATATGTTATTACTTCAAAAACCTACAGATGTTTCTAAATATATATGTATTAAGGATTTAGACCTAACTTTATATTTACAAAAAAAAGGATATCATCCAAAATATTATTATGATGGTTGTCATTATTATAATGAAACAGAACAATTAAAAGATGACATTATTTTATATAATGTTAAACAAAATGAAAGCGAGGTGAGTAAGTTTGGAAAAAGTCTATAATATGTCAGATGGCACATTAATGACAATTAATATGGAAAATTATTCTGAAGAAGAATTTTTAGTTGCAGAAATTGATTTCCTTGGTTGTAATCCAAACAGTCATAAAATCGCTATCAAAGAAGAAGTATTTAAAAAATATGCTTTTACAGTTTTAGGTAAGTTCTTAGTTGCCAAAGTTGCTTATGGAGATGCTACTGGACATGCTTCTGATGAAACTATTGTTGGCTATATACCGACTGAACAAGAAGTAAGATTTAAAAGAAATAATCAAGGATACTTACGTGGTGTTATTGATGGAGTTATTTCTAAACAATATGCTTCTGAATTTTGTAAGATTTTTACACAAGCAAATAATACAAGGTCGGTCAGTGTAGAAATGGGAGTTGAAGAAGAAGAGTGTGAAGATGGAACTATTGCGAAACGTTTTAATATTATGGGAGTAACAGTTTTAGGTATGTCAGTAAGACCGTCATCTCCTGGTTCTGAAATTAACATTAAACGTTTTTCGGAAAAAGCAATTAAAAATAATTGTGATTATTATTATAAATCAGTATGGCAAAAGCTTGCAGATAAAGAGGATAGTGAATTAGATATGTATGTTAAAAATAGGAAAACCAAATTTGCAAAGGCGTATTCTATAAATACTACAGAGCTAAAAGAAACGCCATGGGGAGAAGTTGATAAGACAGAAATTCGTGATAAGGTAATGGAAGCCTCTAATCGTTCAGAGCTTGTAAAAAAAGTATATTTAAAAGTTTTAGATGGATGGGAAGATGCTCCATCAGAAAAGCTTAAATATCCAGTAATGGAGTTAGTAAATAATACTTTTTATTATAATAGATATGCATTAGCTAGTGCTTTAGCTTATGCAAGACAACATGATGAAGCTGATGTAGTTTCTAAAGTGTTAAAACTTTATAAGAAATTTAAGTTAGCAGAAGAAGGTGAGGAAGAGAATATGTCTAAAGCAAAATTTGAAATTGAGGGTAGAGAAGCATGGGGAGATGTTATCAAAGAGGTTCAAGACCATGAGGGTAGCGATGCTTATGTAGATTCTATCGAAGATGACCATATTATCTTCACCGTTGATGATGTTCGTTATCGTGTTGAAGCTGATGTAGAAGTTGGCGAAGATGATAAGACAGTTAAGGCTGATATTCATTGGGACACAAAAAAGAAAGATGAAGTTCAAGACGAGGATGATGATGAAGATAAAGATGAAATGTCTGAAGACGATTCTCAAGATATTGATTCAACTTCTGATGATGACGAAAAGAAAGACGAAGAAGAAGATATGGAAGAAGATACTGAGGAATGTGCTGAAGATGCTGACGCAGAAGAATGCGAAGGCTGTGAAAAATGTGAAGAAGAAAAAGAAGAATGTGCATCTGATGAATCTTCTGAAGAAGAAATGAGCAAAGACGAAAAGATTAGTGAGCTTGAAGATATTATTATGCAACAAGAAAAAGAGCTTGCTGAACTAAGACAGTATAAGGAAGAAAAAGAATGTGCTGAAAGAGATTTTGCAGTACAGCAATTACTTGAAGAGATAAGGGAATGTGTCGATTCTGAAACTCTTGAGAGCCTTAAAGCTGAAGGTCTTGCTTGTAAATTATCCGAAATTGACGGATGGAAAAATAAGGCAAAAGCTCTTGCATTTGACAAAGCTTCAAAAAAAGAGTCTTTTACAAGTAAATGGTCTATGGCTATTTCACAACAAACCACAAGGAAGTCCACTAGCAAGTGGGATTCTATAAATTAGTAATAAATAAAAGGAGATAAAAAAATGGCAAAAGTACTTGTTCAAACACACGTAATGGCAATGGACGTTGATGCTCTTAATAGAGTAGGCGTTGCTACAACAAATGTAGAAAATGGTACTGCTCTTGTTTGCAGTGGACAGAGTGCCAATGCAGGTCAAAAGCATGTGTTTAGTGTGGCACCTGCTTCAGCAGTAGCAAAAGATTTATGGATGGCTTATTCACCAGAAGTTAATTCAATTGTTAGTGGTACTAATGAATACAGAGGTCTTGATGTTGACCCAAGAAATTTTGTAAACCTTGCAAACAGACCGTTTGATATGTTTAAGCCTGTAGCTGGCGTTGACCTGATTCAGGTTACAAAAGATTTCTTCGCTGAAGGATATGACCCTGATACTGTTACTGGAGCTACTTATGTAGAAATTCAGGCTGATGGTACTTTCAAGGCTGTTGTTAGTCCAACTTCAAGTTTTGGTGGACTTCAATTCAAGATTTTCTCAAAACAGCCGATTATCATTGCAAATGGAAGCATTGCTGGTGAGGGCGTAGATGCTTGGATTCTTGAATGCACTAACAACTAATTTGATTGAGTAAAAAAAATAAATAAAGGAGATAAGAAAATGGCAAACCTTCCTGTAAATATAGTAAACTTTGCGGCTCAAACAGATTCAGATAACACATTAGTATTTGAGCTGTTCCAAGATTACTTCTGCCATTATATGGACGAAGTAAAGGGTAGAAGTATTGGAGCTTATGATAAGTCCAAAACTTTTGCTGAAAAAGAAGACAAAATGCAGAAAGCTTTCATGAGTGAAATTGAAAGACTTTCAGGCGAAACTGTCAACGAAAAGAACGTAAAGATTATGGCTAAAAACCCAATGGTTAAGTGGGCTACATTTGCTGTTGTTGAAGCCATGATTGATGCTGTTCTTCCAATGACATTAATTGATTCTATCGGAATGTATACTGAAGTTAGAAATATTGGCTTTGGTGATTCTGCATCATTTGAAATTGCACCAAGAAGTCTTATGACTGTTAGCCAAGGTGCTAACGCTCAGAGAACTTCTTTCATTCAGAAAGAGTTTAAGACAAACAAAACTCTCGTAGCACAGAACCATGTTATTACTGTACAGGTTGCACTTTACAAGGTTCTTTGCGGTCTTGAGTCTCTTGCTGAATTTGTAAGAAAAGCAATCGTTTCAATTCAGACTGAAATGACTAAGGATGCATACAATGCATTCAGAGCAGGACTGACTGCTCTTACAATGCCTGCAAATCTTAAGGTTACTGGATATGACCAGACTGACCTGCTTAAGATTTGTGAAAGAGTAACTGCTTACAATGGTGGGGCAAAGGCTGTTATCGTTGGTACAGCATCTGCACTTTCCAACATTCTTCCGAATGGAGCAGATGGATGGAGAATTACGACTCCTGGAGATAATATGAGCATTAAGCTTATTAAAAACTTCTTTGATTATGATATCGTAGTTCTTCCGCAGGTTGCTACTGGAGATTTCTCAAGCTTCGACCTTGCTCTTAACGACAATGAAGTATACATTGTTTCTCCATCAAGTGATAAGCTTGTTAAGGGAGTTAATGAGGGTTCTGACCTTACTAACAGCAATGATTTCTATGAAAATGGAAATCTGACAAGTAATGCTACAATTAACAAGAGATGGGCATTTGAATTCTTATCCAATGCTGTTGGTGGATGCGTACAGTTCTCCTAATTTGAATGAATTGTATTATAAATTTTTAAGGGGCAATCTTAGGGTTGCCCCTTGTTTATAAAGGAATGAAAGGATATTATTATGGCAAACCAAACTAAGACTACTCAAGAAAAGACTGTTAAAGTAACTAAGAGTAATGATATTGCAAAATTAGAACAAAAGTTGTTAGAACAACAAGAACAAATTGAAAAGCTGATGCAAGCTTTATTAAATAGTCAAAACGATAATTCACAATTTAATAAATTAGATAACGATATTGGTGCTGATGAAGAAATTGAAATTATTAGTTTAACTCCTAATAGATTAAATATTCTTGGAGAAGCTGGTTCTGTTCTTATTTCTTTTGATAAAATGTATGAAGAACAGTTAATTGATTATGCATCATTAAAAGATGCTCTAAGAAATAGAACTAATAGAGAGATGGCTAAAAAGGGTAGATTTTATATTAATGATGAACGTGTAGTAACTAAACTTAGGCTTAAGAATGATTATAAAACTATTCTTACACCTGAACAATTAAAACATATACTAAGTTCTGATGTTAATAAAGCTATCGAACTTTATAAACTTGCACCAGTAGGACAAAAGAGTACTATTATTGAAATTGTTAAACAGTCTAAATTTAATGGAGAAGATATAGATTATAATTTGCTACGTGAACTTACTAAATTAAGTGGTGTTGATTTAGTAAATATTGAAGATGTTACAAAAATAGAAGTAAAAGAATAGAGCAAAGGAGGATAGATATGGCAACCTCGTTTGACTCCGTTATTGATATGGCATTAATTATAATTCGAGATTATAAGTTAGATACTCTTTATAATGCCAATGTTGATGATTTTAATTTGGTATTGCAAGGATATATGTTAAAAGGACTTCCTAAATTTGAAGTTAGTTCTGTAAAATCTTTAGATTATGATTTAGAAAGTAGAACTTTTAACGAAGATTTAGATAGTATTGAAATTGATATTATTAGTGATTGGACTGTAATTATGTGGTATACTGACCAATTGCAAGATGTACTTGAATTTAAAGAACCATTAAGGGATGTAGATTTTAATCGTTTTGCAACGGGACAAAATTTAAAGCCAAGACAAGCGTACCTTGAAGAACTTCGTAGAAAAGTAAAACAAGATGCAACGAATTATCAATTTCAACATATAAACAATTTGCCATACTTTAACGGTAATTAAAAAGGAGCAAAGGGATGGCAAATAGAGGACAAAGAATAATTAGTAAAATTTTTAAAGTTTTACCAATGTATGAATTAGGGTTTGATGATTATAAAAAATATCTTACAAGAATTATCATAGAACTTCAAGGCGAAGAAAGAACAGAATCCTTAGACGAAGCAATTATTGCATTAAAAGGACTAGAAGCTGTAGGTAACAATGTAACACATGATGAAGTTCGTAGGATTATAATGAGGTATACAAGTAGATTAAGCGAACAGCAATAAATAAGGGGGTGGCATATGTTATATTATGATGTTAAACGTAAAATAATGCCATCTTCTCCAAATGATTATTATAGAGAAAATATGCAACAATTAATTAATTATCAATGGGATAATACTACAATGTTGCAAACAATTGAAGAAGAAACACCTTTTGCGAGTTTTCAATTTAAAGAAATTGAAGTTCGTATGGTACATGCTTTAGACAAAAGTACTAGAGCAAAACAAGGTAATGATTTTCGTGAACTTATTTTCAAAGATATTGATTATTTGGTTAATTTAGGTGCATATTATAAATTTGATAATGCTTATTGGTTAGCAATAAACATAGATGAAGTTAATCGTACTACTAAAAATATTATAGTAAGACGATGTAACAATGTATTAAAGTGGAAAAGCATTGATGATATTATATATTCGTATCCTTGTATACTTGAGTATGATGCAACCGCATCTAGTCCTAGAGTTGATAACGATGTAATAACTCCTAATAATCGTATTAGAATTATTGTACAGGCTAATGAAGATACTCTTAAATTAAAAGTAAATCATAGATTTATCTTTGCTGGTAGACCGTTTAAGATTATTGGTTATAATAATTATATGATTGATACTATTGATGGTGTACAAAATATTATGTACATTCAAACTCAGTTAGATGAAATTTCACCGTATGATGATTTTGTTAATAATATTGCATATAATTATAATTATATTGAAGACGAACCAACCGAAGATGAAGATTATATAATAACAAGCAATGATGATTTATTAACAGCGGCTATTGTTGAAGATGGAGATATTTCATACATTTCATTAGTAGCTAATATTAGTTCATTGCATAATAGAATTATTATTAATCCTGCTTTTAATTATGTAAGACAAAATTATACTGTTACATTTACTGCTTATTTATATATTGATGGAGTTCAACAACCAGATGATGTTGATGTTATTGCTGTAGGTGCTCCAGAATGGACTTATGATTTTGAAGCATTGGGAAATAATACATTTAAATTAAAATGTAAGAAGATTTCTCAAATTCCATTAGAACTTATTTTTACTAGCAGAGATGTAAGAAAATCTTTATTAGTTGATTTAAAATCTATGTTTTAATATAAGGGGGATATAATATGGCTTATTATAATGCTTATAAATCCATGCCTTATATTCCTTATCGTATTATAGAATATTTGGCAAATAATAATGAAAATATTTGGAAAATATTAAAATATAATACTTATGATTGTTTGTCTAGAGAAGATTTAACATTTGACGAAAAAATGAAATTGATTTGGTCACATGAAGGAAATCAAGAAGATTATGGTATATTCTTTACTGCTTTAGTAGAGAATATGATACCAATATCTAAGACAATATTAAAAATTTATAAAGATGTTACAATTCCTAGAGGTCGTGTCAATGCTGTAGCAGGATATGAATTTGATATTTTATATGGTGGTAAAATATCATTAATAGAATATAATGGAGTGCCATGTAATAGAGGTGATGTATGCGAAATGGAAATATTATCTACATTAAATGGTGTTGAAATAGGAGAAGTGGGTAAATTGGAATTTAATACACAACAATTAAGTGCATCACGTTCAGCACTTAATATTGGAGATAATAAAAGTTTTACAGGTACAAGTTTAATGCTTGCTGTAGATGTTAGTGATACAGGAGATTATGAATCTTGCGTATAAGTGAAGATGTGTTATTAAATAAATATTTACCATTTGATGAACCTATTCCATACAAAGATTTGTTTATTTCGCCAATTAAATTAAAAGACAGTTATGATGTTCAAAATATTCTTAATATTTTACAAATTGACAAAAATAATTTAGGACATGTTGAATTTATTTCTATGTCTAAATTAAGATTTGTTTTGATTATGATATGTGATAGTGAAGAATATCAAACTGAATTGTATAATTTATTATATAAATCATTATCTATTCCTCTTGATAATATAATTGAAATATATATTGATGATTATAAAGAATATTTAATTATCGGTAAAAAAATCAAAGAAGTACATGGTCATGATATTATTGATGAAAATAATGGAATAATAATTACATCAGAAGATTTTGATGAAATTGTAAGAATTATATTATATCAAAATATTTTAGATTATAGCGATAAATATATAGACCCCGATGTACGCAAGGCTACTGAAGAATATTATCGGTTAAAAAATAAAAATGCTGTTAAAGTGTCATTGGAACATAAAATAAATTGTGTACAATTTAAAACTGGTATGACAAAAACAGCAATTGGAAATTTAAGTATAAGAAATTTTCATCAATTATTTAATATATTAATTGATGAAAGTGATTATTTAGCAGTTAAATTTGCGGAATTTAATGGTGTGAAATTTAAAACACCAATTGAAAATTGGGCATATAAGGCTCAAAAAGATAAATATACTGAAGCATTTTGTGATGCAGACTCTTTTGTTAATCAAATGCAAAGTGTATAGTTGAGATTATAAAATAAGTAAAGGAGATAATTATTATGAAAGCTTTTTTAGCTAATGTAATGGATGCTTTTGTTTATTCTGGTGACCAACTTTTATTTACATCAAAAGCTTTAACTGATTCAAGTATCTCTATTGGTATTACAGCCGAAGAAGTTCGTGGTGGTAAAGGAAATAAACTTATTGGACGTTATTTCCATGATAGTTCATTTGGATTAACACTTCAAGATGCTCTGTTTGAATTAGGATATATTGCACATAATGTTGGTTCTCAGGTAGTAACAGGAACTAGCGGTTCTTTAACTGAAGAACAGGTTGTTGCTAGTGCATCTGGTACGTTATCTGTAACTGGTACTCCATGTGATTTCTTATCACTTGGAACTCTTGGTTGGATTGCTGTACCAGGAAGCGATGCATGGAGTACATTTACATTTACTGGTCAAAGTGCTTCAGGAGTAACTTTAGCTGATGGTTCAACCATTGTAAATGGTGATACATATTGTGTAAAGTATATGTCTGAAACACCTTGTGACGAAGTAATTGTTAGTGCTGATTTCGTTCCTGATGAAGTAACTGTAGTTCTTAAGGGAGATTTATATAAAGCTTCAAGAGGAAATGATGTATCAACTTCTTCAATTATTGGTCATATTGAAGTTGTAGTTCCACGTTTCCAATTAGAAGGTTCAATGGATATTTCTTTAAGTTCAAGTGGTGCGGCTCAGATTCCGTTCTCTGGACAAGCTTTAGTAACTACTGATGCAAGTGCTGGTTGCGAAGGTGGTGGATATTATGCTGTTATCAGAAAATTTGAAACAAGTGCAAATTGGTATGACAATTTAGTAGCATTTGCTTTAGAGGGTTCTGACACTATTTCTATTACTAAAAACGCAACAAAGAAATTGAATGTTTATGGAATTTTCTCTAATGGTTCTGCTAAACTTGTTAATAGTTCTAATTTGAAGTTTACAACTAGTGGAAGTATTGGTAGCATTACAGATGGTGTATTAACAGCAAGTGGTACTGCTGGAACTGGTACAATTACTGTTCAATGTAGTGGTTCAACAAATCCGAAACCATCAGTACAATTAGTAATTAGTGTAACTGTAACTAATTAATTGATGAAAAAAGGGAAGAAGAATTAATTATTTTTCTTCCCTTTTTAAATATTAGGAGATTTTAATGGGTGCTGATTGTCCATATGGAAAGATTATGAAACAAGGAACAAGAACTTGGATATATTGTCAAAAGAGTAAAATGTCTTGTATGTTTCAAAGATATTGTGTACATAAAAAAAGTATAGTTTTTACGGCACAATCAGTTGGATGTAAATTAAGAAATAATGAATAATAAAAAAAGAATTTGTTTTCAATGGAATGTATATTTAGTTAATCTTATAGATAATGATAATCATATTCAAAAAGGTATAAGACCATGTATTTGTGTATCTAATGATATAAATAATACTTGGTCACAGAATGTACATTTTATTCCATTAACAACACAAATCAAAAATGATTTACCTACTCATTATTTATTGCAAAAACAAAATTATTCATTTTTAAAAGAAAATAGTATAG
>JAEIGA010002836.1_pt1 | contig 27424 bp, 23 predicted proteins | sample 9270691 | NCBI WGS metagenome assembly JAEIGA01 (sample SAMN17057246, study PRJNA624740) | gut metagenome | biome: biome; isolation source: fecal sample | host: Bos grunniens | place: China: Xizang | collected 2019 | reverse complement strand
GTCCATTTTTGTTTGGCGCAGAGGGAGGGATTCGAACCCTCGTGTGGTGTTATCCACAAACTGATTTCGAGTCAGCCCCGTTATGACCTCTTCGATACCTCTGCATATTAAATTTTCACAATTTAATATGCGAGAATCGAAGAGGCTCGCCGAAGCACAGAGCATAAAGCGACGCACAATGAAAAACACATATTAAAATCGTGTGAAAAGCTAAAATAGGCGAATCCGCTTCGCATATCCCACCGAAGCGTGTCAAGCTTGCTTGTAAACGCAAGGTGCGGATATATTCACCGCAGGAGAAATACCTCTAAAAACGCGGAAACATTTCACGGAATTTTGATAGAAAACTGCGGGCCAGCCTTCAAAAAATCCTCACACTAAATTCCGAAAAAGTGAGAGTTTATAAGGGACTCTAGAGCCGAAATAGTGACGAAACCGAGTTTCTTTCGAGTCAGCCTCGTTATGACCGCTTCGCATATCTCACCGCGACTCGTCAAGCTCGCTTGTAAGCGTAAGGTGAGGATGTCTTCGTCAGAAATACCTCTTAGTGATTCGAACCGTGCGATTTAAACGCCGAAACGAAGTCTTTTTCAAGTCAGCTCTAGTATTATAACACAACAAAATTATTTTTGCAATACGTTTTTTAGATTTATCTGATATTTCTTTAATGATTTTTTATATATTCAGGTGTAACGCTAGGAAAAATATCACGTCTATATATACAGAGAGAAACAAATACATCAAGGAGGCTTATATGAAAAAAGGATTGATTGCATTATTTACCTTATTGGCTATTGTACTACCGCTGATTTTGACCGGATGCTCTTTCTCAAAGGGGCTTATTAATTCCGAGGATGCAGGCGGCGCAGGTGGAGGATACGGCGGAGGTCACGTTATGGGCGCGGTTCCGGATCACGATCTAACAGACGGTGATTGGGGAGAATCCGAAGCGCCCTCCGAGTCCGGTGGGGAGCCGTCGGATGTCGGCAAGAATGAAACAGATCCTATGAAGCCAAACCGTCCTGCAGGTCTTATTACAGCGGCGGCTTGGAATGACAACGACAACTATGCGCTTTGGCTCGATGCTTTGTCTGCCAACGGAGAGCAGAAATTCGGAACTTACCCCAAAAATTGGGGATTGCCCTCCGAAAACAGAGTTAAGGTGACCGTCAAGTCAGGTGATAGCGTGGTAGTGGGAGCGCTTGTTACGCTCACATCATCTGACGGAACCGAAACACACAGAGCCTTCACCGATTCTCAGGGTATAGCCTACCTGTTTCCGAATGCTCTCGAGGGCAACCTGCTTGTGAGCTCGGGTGACGAGCAGGTCGTAGCAGCTTTTACAGTGGATGAAAGGGAAATTGCCGTTTCGTTTGAAGCTCAGAGGGCTCGCGAGGAGCTTATTGAGATAATGTTCGTCGTTGACGTTACAGGCTCTATGGGTGACGAGCTTGAGTATCTGAAAAACGAGCTTGCGGACGTTGTACGTGGAGTAGTAGAGGAAAATCCCGAGGCGAAAATAAACCTTGCATTGCTTTTCTACCGCGACCACACGGATAACGAAACCTTCCGATATTACGATTTTATTGACGTTACAAAGTATACCGGACTTGCCGACAGACAGCAGGCGATAGACGCACAGCGCGCCAGCGGCGGCGGTGATACGCCCGAGGCTGTTGACGAGGCGTTACAAATGGCGGTTGGAAAGCAGTGGAGCGACTCTGCATCAACCAAGCTCATATTCCACGTGCTTGACGCTCCCCCTCACTCGGCGGACAAAAACATAGCAACATTCAGCGGCGCTGTTAAGTCTGCGGCAGAGAAGGGCATCAGGATTTGCCCGATAATTTGTAGCGGAGCAGACCTTTTGACCGAGTATCTTACAAGAACTGCGGCAATATATACCGGCGGTACGTTTATCTTCGTTACTGACGATTCTGGCATAGGTAACTCGCACCACGACCCCAACCTGCCGAATACCGTAGTAGAGGCGCTCAACTCGCTTATGATTCGTTTGATAAACGGATATTACAGCGGTGAATTTGCTCCCGCTGTGCCTTGGGTCTCGGATAATCAGTTTTAAAAAAAAGAAAACGGTCTGCAAAGACCGTTTTCTTTTTGCTGTTATGAAATTTAAAGGCATATTATCTCAAACCATATACTCGTCCTCGAGTATATACGGCAGATTCAGCGGAGTAACGAGATTTTCCACCAGCATACCGTAGAACACAAGCGCCTTGCCAACATCAGCGAATACGTCCTTAGCCTCGTTTGAGGTGAGCTCACCGTCCTCTGTGATAAGCTCAATTCTTACAGAATACAGCGGTATTCGGTAGCTTGCAACTCGCTTGCTTTCACGCATTATGAGTGAATAACTGTAGACTGTCGCTCCATAGGTGATTTTATCAGATTTGATTACCTTTTCCTTGATATTTTGCTTTTTCGACATAGAAATCACTCCCCGTTTTCTTATGCATATATTGTAGCACAAATTGAAATTTCTTGGTGTTAAGAAATCGGGGGGTAAAATGGCAGGAAAAGCAGTCAAATATGCGAAAGATTGCATTAATTGACCGCCGTCTTCGCGAAATATCAAAAAAATTATTGAAAGATAACGAGAAAAATCGGATAAATCAGAAAAGAATTTAAATTACAATGCTATGAAACTGTCAAATTTCAATATTTCTTTCAAAAACGCTAAAAAAATTGTGTTTTTGGCTTTTTGACAATATTTGGTCAATATACGCAACTTTAAAGGTTTTCTAACAAAATCTCTGCTTCGCTGTTGATTTTGCCGTCCTCTCGTATCGTGCGGAAGTAATATTTATTCTCCTCCCGGCACGCCGAAAGCACGCGTAGTCTTTCGCCCATAGGCGCCTCGTTCTGGTAGTTTATCGCCATAGCTCGGATTCTTTTGTTTTCCAGAGGAAGAAATGAGGAATACATATCAGGGTACTTCGTGTTGTTCATATGCCTGTTCTGGTCAACGTCTCCGTATCTCACCTCGTACTCCCCGACACAAGAAAGCTCAGAGGGCATATAAAACCTTTCAAGCGCAAGCTCGTGTGGCTCGTGCACCTCAAGTCCGAGGTCGAAGCTCCTCGCCTTGACAAGCCCGTGTGTTTCGGTGTCAACGAGCGCCCACAGAGCGACAGCCCGTCCGATAATTTCGCCGTCCTTTTTTATCGCATAGCAGCGAAGAAAGCTGTACGCCTTGCTTTCACAGGGGTAGGTCAGAGCGGTAATCCTGTCGTATGCGCGTATCGGATCGGAAAAATCAAGTCTTATCCTCGATAGAAGAAACGCCTTTTTATACTTGTCCCTGAGCTCCTCGTAGGACATTCCGTTTTCTGTCAGTTGATTCTGTGCCGCCGTCTGAATATATCTCATAAGCGCGGATGCTCTTATCACGCCGTTATAATCCGCGTCGTGTATATTTGCCGTTATATCAAGCTCGTATATCATAATTTTATCTCCTTTCAACGTTATTTTACAGCCAAAAGCACAATCCTGTCAATGAATTTGTTAATTTTTTTAATAAAGTATGGAAGTTTTGAAAAAACTGTGTTATATTAAAAGAAAAAGGAGTTTCAAAGATGATTATACTTACTAAAAGTAATTTTACCGAAGAGGTAGAAAACTATAAAGGTCTTGTTGTTATTGATATTTATGCAGATTGGTGCGGCCCCTGCAAGATGCTCGCTCCCATTTTTGCTGAGCTTGAGGGAGAGTATCCCGACGTGAAATTCTGCAAGATTAACGTTGATAACGAGCGAGAGCTCGCTATGAGCTTTAACGTGACGAGCATTCCCCTCGTTGCATTCGTTAAGGATAACACCTATCTTGATTTTTCTCTTGGTTACGTTCCAAAGGAAAAGCTTGCCGGTATGATTGAGGCGAACAAATGAAGGTAAGATACAACGAAAACAAGGAAATTGTAGAAACGATTAAGGAGGGGCTTCGCCGTACAGGCGGATATTGTCCCTGCCGTATGGAGCGCACCGAGGATTTCAAGTGTATGTGCAAGGAATTCAAGGAGCAGATTGCCGACCCTGATTATGAGGGATATTGCCACTGTATGCTCTTCTACAAGGAAAAATAAGCTACATAGCTCCCCTGAGTGCGATTTTTGTCGCACTCTTTTTTTGTCCCAAAAGATAAAAGCTTCTCGCCTCTTGGTAGAATTGCGGCTTGTATGACGAATGAGAGAGGTATATACGATTTTCTTGCGTCATAGGAATATTGTCAGAGCTTTTTTTCGGGTGCTATAATCAATCAAAAAAAGATTGAGGTAGCTATGAAAAGGATTATTTGCTTTGCAATATTATTTATCGCGATTCTTGTGCTTATGACCGTCTACACCTCGGCAGAGGACGTGGGCTATAAGATTATTATGCGAGATAACAGATATTGCCTATACAAGAACGGTATACTTATGTCAGAGTCGGAGAGCCTTGACTCGCTGTGTGACGGACTGCAGGACTTGGGCGAGAAAATAGAATTTGATAGCGTCAGCTATAACGGAGGATTAACTCTCCCTGCGGGAAAATACCTTATATGCGGCTCGCTTAGGGCGGGTAGAATTACCGTGTCGAGTGGCTGCTCGCTATATATTGACGGGGCGCTTTTGAGCCTAGACGAACCAATAAAAAACGAGGGAGGCAAGCTTTCGGTAGTTAATTCGTCGATTTATTCGAAGGAGTGCGCGATATTTCAGGGATATTCTGCATCCGCCACCTTGACGGTCAAAAATACCGAGATAAGTTCAACCTCTGATATAGCGGCTGTTATTATAGAGCAGGGCACAGTCGGGGTGTTGGACTCAACGATAAGCTGTCCTACGGGCTTCGCTATAAGGAACGGCGGCTCATTGCATATAGGCGGCGCGTCGCTTATTCGAGGCGCATCAATGGATATATTCAGTTCGGGCGCTATGTGGGGAAGCCTTGAGGGAGAACCTCTTTCTTGTGCACTGAAAGTTCAATACAACGGTGAATTCGTGAAGGGAAGTTCAACTCCGATAGTTTATTCATCGGCACAGGGGGCGGAAAAGCTTTTCTCTGTATTTGATAAGAACGGCAGGGAATATCCCCCGACGGCAACCGATACGGGAATATCCGTTTATCTACCATTCACAGTGAAGTATTATTTGAAGGACAGGGTTGTACACAGCGAAGAGGCGCTGAATAACGACGTTGTTGCACAGCCACTCCTGAGCGTGCCCGAGGGGTATGAAATCGAGGGCTGGTACACGGATGCAGAGTGTAGGAGGAGGTATGATTTTGCAACGCGCTTAACAGGCGACCTGTCGTTGTTCTGCGGCTTGCGGCTGATTAGCCCGACCTATTCAATCAATGAAATTGAGTCAACTTATGACGGAAGACCAAAGGAGCTTGGCTTTACAGAGTTAAACCACCCGCTTGACGGAATATATCTATACGAGTGGTATGACGAGCAGGGGCGCTTGATTTCAACAGCGAAGGCGGTCAGCTTCACGGAGGTTCTTGAAAGCGGCAGATATAAGTGCAGGCTGTCTTTCACCTACGGTACGGATACAACCGTTGTGGAAACACCCTACCTATCTGTCAGAATCAGAAGGGCGACGGTACCAATTCCAACAGTAGAGGACAAGGAATATACGGGAAAGGTGCAGTACCCTGAAATCATACCCAACGGCTTCACCTATGAAGAGACGGGCTTTTGCGATGCGGGGGAATATATAATTCCACTCACGCTTATAGATAAGAACAACTATATCTGGGAGGACGGCTCGGAGGGTAGCTGCCAGGTTGGATTCAGGATAACGAAGGCAGACAACGAATGGGTAGAGATACCTGACGTGTTTGATATTTATCTTGGAGGTGAGATAAGGTATTCTGCGATAGCCCTGTTTGGAACGCCAACCCTTGAGTTTTCAGACCTCGGAGGCGAGAGCTTCTGTGCTACACCGCCGTGCGGAATTGGAGAATATCTTGTCAGAGCGGTAGTCGGGGGGACCTCGAATTATCACGAGCTGATAAGCGAGCCTGTGAGCTTCAAAATACTCGAGGACAAGCTCGTTTCCTTCACAGTCAACACCTATCCTGCTAACAGCGTCTTTCGTTCCTTTGACAAATTTAATCCGAGTGGAGTGAGCTTTCTTGCCAGGTATATGAGTGGAAAGGAGCTTGTGGTCGGTGAGAGGGACGTCAGCTTTTCATATCAGAGCGGTGAATGTTTTCTCACCTCGCATACTGCGGTTGTTGCTGAATATCAGGGGCATTTTTGTCTGTTGCCTATCACGGTTTTGCCAAGGGAGTACGAATACGACCTGAAAATCAGCGACACACGAGCGATATATAACGGAGGATATATTACAATTTCTCCGACAGGCTCGGTTATAGAGGGGCTTGACGGTTCCACACTTTCCTATACCGTGGTCGGCGGAGGTAAAGACATTGGAGAGTATCTTGTCGAGCTGATTTTCCACACCGACAGCCTTGAATACAAGGCGCCCGACAGGCAGGTAGCGAAGCTTACCGTATTACCGCTAGAGGTTGATCTTATCTGGTCTGACACGGAATTTATTTATGACGGCTCTTCTAAAATACCGACGGCTTATTTCGTTGACGTTTTCGGAGCTAAGAGAGAGGTAGCCGCCTCGGGTGCGGTAAGTGGCGCAGGTGAAAATTATTTAGCTACAGCTCCTGAGAGGTATTTAAACTACACGTTTATCAATCCAACGGTGTCCTTCTCGGTTAAAAAGGCGGATTACGATATGTCGGGCGTCTATTGGCTATATGAGAGCTTTATATACTCAGGAGAGCGAAAAACGGTATATCTATGCGGTCTGCCCGAGGGCGTAGGCGTTATCGGTTATACCAACAACATCGCCACCAACGCAGGTCGCTATACCGCATCGGCTCATCTTTCCTATGATGAAGCTAACTATAACCGTCCGGTTGTTCCCGATTGTGAGTGGAGTATATCACCCGCCTGTTACGATATTTCCGATTTAGTAATTCTTGGCGGAGAGTATATTTATAACGGCGAGGCTAGATTTCCCACCGTCCTCGGAGAGCTTCCGCGTGGACTTGACGGCTCAACTCTGAGATATGCCTTTTCACGCAGTGTACTGAACGTACAGGATAGCGGCGAGGTTACTGTGACCTTTGTATCAGACAGCGGTAATTATATAGCCCCTCCGGCGATTAATGTGAGTATCTTGATTAAGCCCATCGGCATCTACGTCAGCTGGTCGGATAACGAGCTTGTATATAACGGCTCGCCACAGTCACCCACGGCGACTGCAGAGGAATGTCCTGTAGAGGTTATCGACGCTGTGATAGATGCAGGGTTGTATTCAGCCACCGCACGCTCTCTGGACAACAACTATGAAATATTGAATCCCACTCATACCTTTGTTATAGAAAAGGCAGAAAACTCCTGGCAGAATCCGCTTGTCGCGGAGGATATTTTCTCTGGCAGGTCGCCTTCGGTTAATGCCGCGGCTTCTTTCGGCGAGGTTAAGTGCTATTTCTACACTGATGCAGAGCTTACGGAGCGGATTGATAATCCCACCTTGCCGGGAAGATATTATGCAGTGGCGATAGCTGACGCGGGGAAAAACTATAAGCCCCTTGTATCGAAGCCCGTAGCCTTCTCGGTTATTGAAATTCTCCCGATTTCGCTCTCTGTCAGCGGAAGGGATGAATACTCTGCGTTTGAGAAGGTCAGGGATGATGATCTTTCAATATGGCTTATCAATAACGATGGAAGTCGGGTTGCTCTTTCACCAAGCGAGCTTGAAATAATATATAACGGCTACGACTCATTCCGCTTCGGTGATACCGAGCTTGTACTGAAATACGGCGAGCTCAGCGTGGCTCATCGTGTGACCGTCAGAAAAGCCTCGTACGATATGTCGGGAGTCTTTTGGTCGGGGCTTTCGCAGGAATACAGCGCAGAGCCAAAATTTCCCACTCTAACAGGACTTCCTGAGGGAGTTGAGGTTATTGAGTATATCGGGGGCGGCGGAATCGTGGCGGGTGTATATACAGTAAGCGCAAGGCTTTCCTTCGATGAGGATAACTATAATCCGCCTCTGGTAGAGAGCGCACAGATGGCGATAAATCCTCGGGGAATTATCCCTGAATGTGTGGAGTGCATTTATACGGGACTGCCCCAGCAGCCAATCGCCAAAAATCCCGTCTGTATACCCGAAAAGGTCAGCTATACCAACGCAGGTGTATATACGGTGCGCTTCAGCCTCTCGGATACAGATAATTATTTTTTGATTTCCGATACTGCAGAGCTCGTCATCCGTCCGAGGAGTATCGGTATTAAAATATCGGATACGAACAGCTATTGGTTTGACGAAACTGACCCGATAAGCGCTAGCGTACTTGACTCAGAGATACCCCTCGAGGAGCTTATGCTTGAATATGTTATAGCAGACGGGAAAATTACCGCTACGGCGAAAAATACTAATTATGAGCTTGTTGTTGAAGAAGGCGAGCTTAGTAGACTCAACCGCTTTTCGCCTAGAATGACGAGAGTTCTGTTTATCTGCCTTCTGCTTTTCGTTATAACCGTTTTTGGAATAATTATTCTGATTCTCCGCCGCGACGAGCTTATGAGCTTCTGTAGCCGTGTATATTCCTGTACTGTTGCCAGGGGAAAGCCGGCCACACAACCTCTCATAGGAGATTATATGACCGTGGACGTTGAACGAGCGGACACGCTTATAACCGACAGCATTGCCAAAACGCTTATCCATACAGAAGACGCGCCAATATTTACTGAGGGGAAAAAACGGTTTTGCATTAATGTTGATGACCTATCAAAATGCTTCGACCCAAATGAGCGGGTTGACGTTAATATACTCAAGTCGCGCGGAATTATCCCCGGGGACGTTGGATATTTGAAAATTCTAGGCAGAGGCACGCTTGAAAAGCCCCTCAGGGTGTATGCCAACGCATTTTCGCTCACCGCGGTCAAAATGATAGTCCTTACAGGTGGCGAGGCAGTTAAGGTTAAAAAAGGAAAATAGACTTGAAAATCTCGGCTATTTGTGCTATAATCCTGTTATACAAGATTTAGGAGCTGAAAAATGGAAAACAAGACACTTAATATTCGCAGAATCGTCTATATTTCTATCCTTACAGCGATAGTTTTCGTTCTGCAATTTATCTCCCTTGGTATGCGTTTTACTGCGTTTTCATTAACCTTTGTATTGGTTCCGATAGTCATTGGAGTTGCGCTTTGCGGAAAGGGCGCAGGCGCTTGGCTTGGACTCGTTTTCGGAGTCGCCGTGCTTATCAGCGGAGATGCACAGCTCTTTTTGGCGTGGGATCCTCTCGGTACGGTTGCGGTTGTTCTTCTCAAGGGCGCGGCATCAGGATTTCTTTCGGGCGTTGTATACAGCCTTTTTGAAAAAAAGAACAAGTATCTTGCGGTTATTCTTGCCGCTGTAACAGCCCCTCTTGTTAATACGGGAATTTTCGTTCTTGGCTCTATGGTTTTCTTCTATGACGATATTGCCGCGCTCGCAGGCGGAGAAGAGGTGTTTCCGTTTATTCTCACAGCCTTCGTAGGTATCAATTTCTTTGTAGAGCTTGGAGTTAATCTCGTTCTCTCGCCGACGGTTTTGAGAATTATCAATATACAGAAAAAGGTATAATTTTGTGTCACAGACTGCGTCCTATTGGTCTGTGACACTTTTTGGAGAAAAAATGTCGAATATTGAAGTTTTATATAAGAGCAACAACGCTCTGGTTATCTATAAGCCTGTGGGAATCCCCTCTCAGCCCGACCCCTCGGGGGACAAGGATGCTATGACTCTTGCATCTGAGCTTCTTCTGCACTTGGGCGAACGGAACAATCTATGGCTTATACACCGCCTTGACAGAAACGTATCGGGCGTTATGGTGTTCGCCAGAAACAAAAGAACAGCCGCAGAGCTTTCAGAGATAGTCAAGGTGCGCCTTTTAACCAAAAAATATGTCGCCATCGTTGAGGGCGATGCCGAGGGCGGCGAGCTTTCTGACCTTTTGTATAAGGATTCGCGGGTATCAAAGGCGTTCGTTGTTGACAGAAAAAGAGAAGGCGTCAAGGAAGCGAGGCTCTCTTATAGGAAAATAGCTACCGCCGATACCCCTCGCGGTAAGCGCACGCTAATATCCGTTTTGCTTGAAACGGGTAGGTTTCATCAGATAAGAGCTCAGCTTTCCCACCGTCACAATCCCATCCTCGGCGACGGAAAATACGGTTCAAGGGAGAAGCTTGCGCAGGGCATTGCTCTATCTGCGTGTAAGCTTGAAATTGAGCTTAGTAGCGAAAAAATCAGTGTTACAAGGCTTCCCGATACCACAGAATACCCCTGGTCTGTATTTGACCGAGAGGATTATGAGAGGGTTTAGAAAATGACAGAAAAGCTTTATTATATAGATGCCTACGTCTCCGAGTTTGAGGCTACCGTCCTCGGGTGCACCGAAGAAAACGGTTGCTTTTCTATAAGACTCGACCGCACCGCCTTTTTCCCAAATGAGGGCGGACAGGATGCGGATACAGGTACCCTTGACGGCATTCCCGTGATGAACGTTATTGAGAGAGATGGTGAGATTTTTCACATAGCCGAGGAGCCGCTCCCGGTTGGCGCTGTCGTTCGAGGAAAAATTGATTTTCCCGCGCGATATGAAAAAATGAAGTGTCACACAGCGGAGCATATACTCTGCGGAATTATGCACAGGCTTTGGGGCGCAGAAAACGTCGGTTTTCATCTCACCGACGAGGGTGTTACCTTTGACGTAGATGTTGTCCTTAGCAGAGAACAGCTTGACCTGGTAGAGGATATGGCTAACGAGATTATAGCTAAAAACGTAGCTATAAGCGCCTATTTTCCAACGAGCGAGGAGCTTTCTTCGCTTGACTATCGCTCAAAGCTGGAGCTTTCGGAGAACGTCAGGCTGGTTTCTATACCTGATTGCGATATTTGCGCCTGCTGCGCTCCTCACGTTTCAAGGTCTGGAGAGATAGGGCTTATCAAAATGCTCGATTTCTTTAAGCACAGAGGCGGCACGAGAATATTTATGCTTGCAGGAAAGAGAGCGCTTTTAGACTATCGTTCAAGATACGCTATAGCCCGTCGCATTTCTGCTCTTACAAGCACGCCGCAGGATAGCATAGCAAAAGCGGTTGAGCAGATGATTTTGGAAAACGAAGCTGAAAAGAACAAGAACGTAGCCTTGCTTAAGAGAATTGCCGGACTTGAGGCTGATAAAATCGGTGTAACCGACGGAAATGCAGTATACGTATTTGACGGCTTTGGCATAGACGAGCTAAGAGAGGTTGCGAATACATCTACCTCGAGAGTAGGTGGAATTCTCGTTCTTCTTTCGGGCGCCGATGAAAATTATAAATACGTTATTTCATCGTCATCGGTTGACTTAAGACGCGCATCAAGGGATATTAATTCAGCTCTTAACGGTAAGGGCGGAGGCCGTCCTGAGATGATTCAGGGAAGCTTTTATACCTCGCTTGACAATATCAAGAAATACTTTGAATAAAAAAATGCTCGCCTCACGGCGAGCATTAATCTAAAAGGTTTTATCAAAATCCAGCACGATTTTTTTCTGTGTGGGCTCAAATTTTCGAAGCTTCACGCCCGCAGCGTTCAGCATTCGCTTGGATGCGATATCCGAGGCGGTGCCGTTGTACTTATCCGAAAGATAAATGATCTCTTTTATACCAGATTGAATTATAGCCTTGGCGCACTCGTGGCAGGGAAACAGGCTAACGTACAGAGAAGCGCCGGCAAGGCTTTTTCCTCTAGCGTTGAGTACGGCGTTAAGCTCGGCGTGTACTACGAACTGATATTTCGTCTCGCCCAGAGATTCATCTCTGTTCCAGGGAAACTCATCGTCAGAGCAACCCTGAGGAAAGCCGTTGTATCCGGTAGACAGTATTCTGTTCTGGTCATCAACTATGCAGGCGCCAACCTGTGTATTCGGATCCTTTGATCTGCCTGAGGCGAGAAGTGAAACGCCCATGAAATAATCGTCCCAGCCTAAATAATCTTTTCTTTTATCGGACATAACGAGCTCCTTGGCTTTTTTGAGTATTTTAACATAACAGTCCGTTATTTGTCAATAGCGGCGGGAAATTTGAGGGAAAATGAAGAAAAATGAATATATGAAGTGCACACTATGCGCCAGAAATTGTGGCGCGAACAGAGAAAACGGAGAGCTCGGCTATTGCAAGAGCACCTCTGAGATGAGAATTTGCCGAGCAGACCTTCATAGATGGGAGGAGCCTATAATTTCGGGCGAAAAAGGCTCGGGCGCTATATTTTTCAGCGGATGCTCGCTCGGCTGTGTATACTGTCAGAACAGGGAAATATCCCGCTCCGCCGTAGGAGATGCCGTTAGCGAAATCGAGCTCGCTGATATAATGCTCAGCCTTCGTGACAGGGGCGCGCACAATATCAATTTTGTCACTCCTACTCACTTCGCGCCGAGTATAATTACCTCGGTGAAAATTGCCAGGGAAAGTGGGCTTGATATACCGATTATATACAACACGGGATCGTTTGATACCCCCTCGACGATAAAAGCGCTCGCCGATACGGTTGACGTATATCTTCCCGATTATAAGTATTACTTATCCAAAACAGCAAGTCGGCTCTCATCAGCGCCGAAATATCCCGAGGTGGCGTTCTCGGCTATATCCGAGATGGTATCACAGAGGCCTGTACCCGTCCTTGAAAACGGACTTATAAAGCGTGGCGTATTAGTCAGGTTTTTGCTTCTGCCGGGGCATCTTGCCGAAACCAAGCTTGCAGTATCTAAAGTCTTCCGTGAGTTTAAAAACAACGTATATTATAGTCTTATGGGACAATATACCCCACCTGCCGATATGACCCCTCCGCTTAACAGGAGGGTAACGAGGGGAGAATACGATGAGCTTGTTAATTACGCCGCCGACCTTGGAATTGTCAACGGTTTCACTCAAGAGCTCGACTCGGCAACCGAGGAATATATCCCTAAATTTAAAACATAGAAATTGCCATTAAAAAGGTGATAGCCCGAAAGCTATCACCTTTTCTTATTTTGCGGCGCGGCTCGCCTTATCTCTTTCGCGATAGAAGCGGGAGCGCTTTTTCTTAACGTATGTGGTGTACACGGCAAGCGCTACAACACCAACAACTATACCGATGCTCGTTATATGCACCCACAGCTCTGTAGAGCCCGAAATCTTTAACTCCTCCCACAGAGTGTTAACTCTTGATTGAATTTCTGGAGTGAAGTTACGGTAGCAGGCAGGATCCTTAATGTCGTCTGGAAAGAGTGCGTTGTATCTTTCATTAACGGTAGCGGGGTCATTGTTATAGAGCAGGTCGTATGCGGTTTCGCCGTCAGGTCCCTCGTAGCCGAAGTCCTCCATATACGCGATATAATCCTCGTTATTAACCACGTATGAGTTAGGGGAGGCGTATCCGAGATACTCAGCGTTTGCTATTGCCGCCTCAGGAGAGAGCATGAAGTTGATATACTCCTTTGCTATTGAGGGATGCTTTGTTGAAATCGGAATACACATAGCGTCGACGAAGTAGTTTACACCCTCGCGAGGATAGAAAAAGTCGAGGTTAGGCTGCTTGTCAACCATAGTGAGAAAGTCGCCGACGAAATATGGAGCGATTGCTGCGGATTCTCCGCACATCTTGTTGAAAATCTCGTCGCTGACATAGCCCTGAAGGAGCGGCTTCTGCTCTTTTAGGAGCTCGAGAGCCTCATCCCAGACTTCAGCTTTCGTCGAATTGACGTCAAGCCCCTTCCAATACATAGCAGTAGCGAAGGCGTCGCGCGGATTGTTGAACTGAAGGATATTGCCCGAGTATTTTGGATTCCACATCAGGCTCCAGCTTTTCTCTTCCACATCCTCTTTGTCTACAAGAGTCTTATTATATATGATACCGAGCATACCATAGGTATAGGGAACCGAGTAAGCCCCATCGGGATCATAATACGGTTTTTTGAAGCTGTCGATTATATAGTGGAAATTTTCAATTTCCTCTTCTACGTTGAACCTTAAAAGCATACCCTCGGAAATCAATCTCTCTATCATATAATCCGAAGGAATGATAACGTCGTAGGAGGACGCTCCGTTTTTGAGCTTTGAATACATATCCTCGTTGGTGGGATACGTAGAGTAGTTAACCTCAACGGTGATGCCACCGTATTTTTCAGAGAGGTTCTCGTTGAAAAACTTGACGAACTCCTTGTTGGTATCGTAGATGCCCTCAGAGCCGTCGGAGATATACTCGCCCCAGTTATAGACGTTCAGGCTGACAACCTCGCCTCTCTTGTAGACGGGGTCCTTAACCTCTGTTACCGTATTTTTAGTGTTCGCGCAGGAGGTGAGAAGCAGGAGCGAAAATAGGGAGATAAGAAGAAGCAGGCTGATTATTTTTTTCATCTTGCGCCACCTACCTTTTTCTTTACCTTGCGTGGCTCGGGATTCTTCTTGAAGCTGCGCATATTGGAGATGAAAAGAAGGATAAATACCGATATGATAATGATAGTAGACAGCGCGTACATATCAGGCTTTACAGTCTTCTTTGTCATTGAGTATATAAGCAGCGGCAGAGTCTGGAAATTCGTCGGTCCAACGAAATAGGAGATAACGAAATCGTCGAGCGAAAGGGTGAATGCCATAACCATTCCCGAAATAACGCCGGGAAGAATGTTCGGGAGCTTTACCTTGAAGAAAGCCTGAATTGGCGTGCAACCAAGGTCCAGCGCCGCCTCGGAGAGAGAATTGCCAAGCTCGTTTATTCTTGGGAGCACCGAAAGAATAACGTATGGCAGACAGAAGGTCGTGTGCGAAATCAGCATAGCGAGGAAGCCAATGCTGTTATAATCTCTTATCGCGAAAATACCCATAATCGCCGCGAAGAACAGCATCATTGACATACCCGTTACAATATCGGGGTTCATCATAGGGATGTTGGTTACCGAGGTTATAGCTGTTTTTATAAGCTTGCTCCTCATTCTGTATATGCCCTCAGCTGCCGCGGTACCTATAACCGTAGCGAGCAGGGAGGAGCTCACAGCGAGAATAATTGTGTTTCTCAGGGCAATCCAGGCGTCCTCTGAGCGGAACAGCTCAATATACCACCTGAGACTGAAGCCCATGAACTCAGCCGTGTTATTCTCCGAATTGAAGGAAAAGAGAATAACTGTCGCGATTGGGATATAAAGTATTGCGAAAATGAGGGAGATATAGATAATAGAGGCATATTTTTTCATACGATGATACCTCCGTCCTCAGAATCGCCGAATTTATTCATTATAGTCAGGGATATGAGTATCAGCACCATCATAACAAGAGATATTGCCGCGCCCACGTTGAGAGCTCCGGTCACGAACTGACGCTCGATAGTGTCACCGATAAGCTCGAAGGTTCCGCCGCCAAGCTTCTGCGAAATATAGAAGGTGCTGATGGAAGGAACGAGAACCATAGTTACTCCGGATATTATACCCGAGCGGGAGAGGGGAAGAATTACCTTAACAAGAGTCTTGGGCGTATCACAACCAAGGTCGGCAGCCGCCTCCCACATATATTTGTCAATCTTGGAAAGGCAGGTATATATCGGCAGAACCATATAGGGAAGAAAGTCATACACCATACCGAAAATAACAGCACCCTTAGTGCCTACAATCTGAAATGAGGTTCCAAGAAGCTGATTCAGTATGCCGTTATTATCGAGTATTGCCATCAACGAGTAGGTCCTGATAAGCAGGTTTGTCCACATAGGGAGCATAAGCAGCATAACAAGGATTTTCTGCGTTCTTGGCTTTGAGCGCGCCATAATATATGCAAGAGGATAGCCAACCACAAGGCATACGGCAGTAGCGATAACAGACAGCTCAAGCGACAGACCGAATATTGATATATAATCAGGCAGAGATGCGATATTGCTGAATGAAAAAGTATAGCTTCCGTCAGGATTCTGTACGGTAAAAGCATAAAAAATAACAATAATCAATGGCACTACGATGAACAGCACCGCCCAGAAGATATGCGGAGCGGCGGAAATCGAGTGCAAGAGAGATTTCTTATTCTTCATTTCCTTTATGTACCATAGGGAGCGAGTCCCACTGCTTTCAAAAAATTAGAATTCCTCTGCGGTGTCCGCGTCGGAGAGCTGATCTATCTCGTCAGAGAAGGAGGAATAGTCGCCAAACATACCCGAGTATTTAGACTTTTTCATTATATGAATGGCGTCGGGCTCAATATAGATACCAATCGTTGCTTCGGGAGCAACGTAATCGGTGGACTGAATCATCCATTTGAAGCCCTTGATATCGACAATAATCTCATAATGCACGCCCTTGAATGTTACAGAGCTTACAACACCCGTCAGCATACCTGCCTCAGGCGCGACAACGTCAATATCCTCTGGTCTTACAACTACATCAACTGCCTCGTTTTTAGCATATCCGCCGTCAACACAGTCGAATGTGTGAGATGCGAAGCGAACCTTTTTGTCAGCGAGCATAACGCCGTCGACAATGTTACTCTCGCCGATGAAATCGGCAACGAAAGCGTTCTTCGGTTCATTATAAATATCAGTGGGAGTACCGATCTGCTGTATCTCTCCGTCAGCCATGACGACGACGGTGTCGGACATCGAAAGAGCCTCCTCCTGATCGTGCGTTACGTACACGAAGGTGATACCGATAGCCTGCTGTATATTTTTTAATTCAACCTGCATATCCTTTCGGAGCTTCAGGTCAAGCGCGCCGAGGGGCTCGTCCAGAAGAAGAACTCTCGGGTGAGAAATAAGAGCGCGTGCGATAGCAACTCTCTGCTGCTGTCCGCCCGAAAGAGTGCTGACGCTCTTGTTTTCAAAGCCGACGAGAGCCACCATCTTCAGCATCTCCGTCACTCTTTCTCTTATTTCATTTTCTTTGACCTTTTTCAGGCGAAGCGGGAAGGCGATATTTTCATATACGTTAAGATGGGGGAAAAGCGCGTATTTCTGAAAAACGGTGTTGACCTGTCTTTTATGAGCGGGCACGTCGCTTATTTCAACTCCGTCGAAGTAAAGCTTACCCTCATCGGCAGTTTCAAAGCCGCCGATAATCCTGAGAGTAGTTGTCTTTCCGCATCCCGAAGGACCGAGCAGGGTGATAAATTCCTTATCCCTGATATACAAATTCATAGTATCAATGACCTTTTCGCCATCGTATGATTTTGAAATTCCGACCAACTCAATGAGCTTTGCCATTTGTACAACAATTCCTTTCAAAATTATGCGCACAAAATTATCGCACGATATAATATACGACATTATAACAAAAAGCAATTTAAAAATCAATACTTTTCGCCATATTTTTTCAAGAATTAAACATAATTAACCGTCATTAACCGAAGTTAAGGCGGATTAAACCTGCTTAAAATTAATGAAAGCTCTTAAATACTCTTAAAATCTCCCGTTTTCTCCAAAATTCTCCCGATTTGTCAGAAATGGGCTTTTTCTCATTTCACCAAGAATAATTGCTATGAATATGCCAAAAAGCCAATACCCGGAATTCAACCTGTACATCATATACAGCGACAGTAATAATACTGTTATAGAAAGTGAAGCGGATATTAAATCAATAAGCTTCAGAAGTCTGTGATTATCCCTTAGTAATGCAAGCCTTGTCAGTACGGAATAACCGTCGTAGGTTTTTATCGGCAGGAGGTTGGACAGACCCGTTACAAAATTTAACAGCGAGAAAACTCTCATATATTCAGACCCACCCGAGCAAAGTTTGATAACAGCCGCTAAGAGTATATTTGAAAGGGGACCCGAGAGAAGAATGATTATCTCGTTTCGGTAAGAAATAATAGACCTTTCCTTTATTCTGAAGCCTGAAATGTGCCCGACAGGCGCCCCCGTGTCACATTTCAGGAGCAGAATTGCCGAATAATGACCAAGCTCGTGTATAAGTGCGCATATCATGGTCAGAACGGCAATATATGGCTGGTCAAAGCCAAAAATGAGAAAAATCCAGAACAGCATAGGCAACAGCTCGTTCGCGAGATGTAACAGCCAATTATAGAGCCTAGTGTTACTCATACAACCTCCAAAAGCATACTTGATTAAGTATATTTTAAAGCCGGGAAACTATACCAAAAAAGAAATGGCACAGAACCGATCTGAGGGATGACAGACCTTTGTTCTATGCCTTTTTATCTTTTTTGATTTTAATTTTTCTTGGAATTGTAACGAGCGAGGGAGAGGTTATACTGTGATTTGCTTGACCGCCTTTTAAATCAACCATGAGCGAACCCGTTTTCAGATCTATTCCAAGAACCTTGCAGCTTCTTTTTTTGCCCTGATAGTCGTATTTGACCCTGACACCTCGGAGTATAAACCTCGATGAATAAGGATCCATATACTTAGCTGAGCCCTTCAGATCCGAATAAAATCTGAAGAATTTACTAAGTATATTTTTTGCAATTATCATAGACAGCGAGCTGTTTCCGCTCTGGAACACCTCTACTATAAGGTCGGTAAGTCTTGGAGGAAAGTGCTTTTTTGCAAGCTTAATTCTGTATGTAATTATGAGATATTCATACGCGGTATAGCTGTTGAGCTTTCCTTCAATGTTAGATGAGCCAATTCTTATACCGTTGCAGTAGACGTCACTTACCCATCCAACACCAAGCTTGTCTGTTGTATGCTCCTCAAGCGCTATGACAGCGGAAATTGCTGACATACATCCAAGCAGAGGTACTTGAGATGGGAAGAAGGACGGACGAAGCAGAATAGACATGAACACACCGCGCTCTCGCGTTCCGTCCTGCCCCTCACAGTATTCGGAAAACACGACGTATCTATCGGGCTTTCCCTCCTCGGCGTATTTTCTTGCGAGTTCCGAAGTGGAGGGAAGGGACTTGTGCTCCTCAACGGTTACGATACTGCCGTCGGATTCGCGTATGTTATGGATCTCTGGTGTATCTGACATAAGCCCCTCCTTTCACAAAATGTCAAATAGGGTCGATTGACATAGAATATTAATAAGCCTTACCCCAATATACGAGCTTCTTAGCAGCCCTGCCACAGCATACGCAGGTGTCGCCCACAGGCTCGCAGTCAAAGGGCATACATCTGGAGGTTACGTCAGCCTCCTCCTTGAGCTTCATCTCGCAGTCGAGCTCGCCGCACCACATAGCCTTGATGTATCCGCTCTTTTCCTCAGCGATGGTCTTGAGTTCTTCAAGAGTGCTTGCAACGTAGGTTCTCTCCTCGCGATGCTTGAGCGCCTTTTCATACAGCGCCACGCGCAGATTTTCAAGTCCGCTCTTCACCTCTTCAACGAGATTATCAAGAGAAACGAAGCTCTTTTCTCTGTTATCTCTGCGAACTATAACGCACTTGTTGTCGGCAATATCTCTAGGACCAATTTCAATGCGAAGCGGAACGCCCTTCATCTCATATTCGGAGAACTTCCATCCGGGCGACTGATCGGAAATATCCATCTTGACCCTGATACCTGCTGCGGCAAGAGTGTCGCGTATCTTAGTTGCCGCATCAATTACTCCATCCTTGTGCTGCTGTACAGGAATTACTATAACCTGTACAGGTGCAACTGCAGGGGGAAGAACAAGACCCGAGTCGTCGCCGTGAGTCATTATGATACCGCCGATAATTCTCGTGGAAACGCCCCATGAGGTTTCGTGACAGTATTTAAGAGTGTTGTCATTGTCAAGGTACTGAATTCCAAACGCCTTGGCGAAGCCGTCGCCAAAATTGTGCGAGGTGCCGCCCTGGAGCGCCTTACCGTCGTGCATCAGAGCCTCTACTGTGTAGGTAGCGTTAGCGCCCGCGAATTTCTCCTTATCGGTTTTTTGTCCCTTGATAACGGGCATACCGAGGTCCTTTTCGAAGAAGTCCGCATAGACGTTAAGCATCTGTACGGTTCTTGCCTCTGCCTCTTCGGCTGTTCTGTGAACCGTGTGGCCCTCCTGCCAGAGAAATTCTCTTGAGCGAAGGAAGGGACGAGTGGTTTTCTCCCAACGCACAACCGAGCACCACTGGTTGTATACCTTGGGAAGATCGCGGTAGGATTTTACTATATTAGCGAAGTGCTCGCAGAAAAGAGTCTCAGAGGTAGGACGAACACACATTCTCTCAGCAAGCCTTTCGTTTCCACCGTGAGTAACCCACGCAACCTCAGGAGCGAAGCCCTCAACGTGGTCCTTTTCCTTATTAAGAAGCGACTCGGGGATGAACATAGGCATATATACGTTTTCTACGCCCGTTTCCTTGAATCTGGTGTCAAGAATATGCTGTATATTCTCCCAGATTGCATAGCCGTAGGGACGAATAATCATACAGCCCTTAACGCTCGAATAATCAATAAGATCAGCTTTTTTTACAATGTCTGTATACCACTTGGCGAAGTCCTCGTCCATTGAGGTAATCTGCTCGACAAGCTTTTTATTGTCTGCCATTTGAAAAGTCCTTTCAAAACAATATTTTAACAGACTAATTATATAACATAGTCGCGCGTTTGTCAATAATGCGAAGAAAAGAATATATAGAAATAAAATATAGTGCAAAAGTAACGAAAATTTTAATTTATGATTAAAGCTATTGCAAAAACATTCAAAATGGATTATAATAAAAGGGAATTTTAAATAATTGTGGTCGAAAATGACAACTTTTTACTTTAAAACATTCAAATTTTACATCACAGTCCAAAGGAAAGAATAATGAAAAAATATATCTCTCTTTCGGTGTCCGAGCGCACCGCGATATATAATGAGCTTAAGAATGAATACGAAAGCTATCTCGAATCGGGCCTTTCGCTCGATCTGTCAAGAGGAAAGCCTAACGGAGTTCAGTTAGATACCAGCCTTGGACTTATGTCGGTTGACCTTAGCGGAGACTATCTTTCCGAGGACGGCTTTGATTGCAGAAACTACGGTGTTCTCGACGGTCTTCCCGAGATGAAGCGCTTTTTTGCAGACGCTTACGGCATCAGGGCAGAGGATATCATAGTTGGCGGTAATTCCTCGCTACAGCTTATGCACAACGTCCTGACCACCGCTATGCTCCACGGAGTTGCAACCACAAAGACACCTTGGTGTCGCGAGGACGGACTGAAATGGATATGTATAACTCCCGGCTATGACAGACATTTCAGAATCACCGAGCAGCTAGGCTTTGAGCTATTGGATGCTCCGATGAAGAACGGACAGCCTGATATGGATCTAATCGAGAAGCTTGCCCTTGATCCGAAGGTCAAGGGAGTCTGGTGCATTCCGAAATATTCCAACCCTAGCGGTATAACCTATAACGAGGATACTGTCAGACGCCTTGTTTCTATGAAGTGCGCCGCGCCCGATTTTCTCGTTATGTGGGATAACGCCTACGGTATACACGATTTTACAGATGACGCGGACTCTCTTCCCGATATATTCAAGCTCGCCGAGGAATACGGTACTCTTGACAGAGTATTTTATTTCAGCTCGACCTCGAAGGTCACCTTCCCCGGAGGCGGCGTAGCCTTTATGGCGGCGAATCAGGCTCAGCGATCGCACTTCCTTCGTTATCTTGGCGCTCAGACTATTGGATTTGACAAGCTCAATCAGCTTCGTCACCTCAGATTCTTCGGCAACGCGGAAAACCTGCATAAGCATATGCTTGCTCTTGGAGCAAGGGTGAAAAGAAAATTTGATATAGCTCTTGCGGAGCTTTCCTGCATTGAGGGGCTGGGAATTGCATCCTGGACGGTTCCAAAGGGCGGTTATTTCATAACCCTCAACGTCCTTCCCGGCACAGCCAAGCGAGTATATGAGCTTATGTGCAGCGCGGGAGTGACGCTTACACCCGTCGGAGCAACCCACCCCTACGGCGTTGACCCCACGGATTCAACGATAAGGCTTGCGCCCACCTACCCGACGGATGACGAGCTGGAGCTCGCTATGAAAATTCTTGCAATAGCAGTAAGACTTGCCGCCATCGAAAAGCTTAACGCTTGACAATTTAACCGCCGATTTACTTCGGCGGTTTTTTATATTGCTTTTGGGCAACAATTTAATTGTATTCGATTGACAAAGTCGGGAAAAAATGTTAAAATTATACCGTTAATTAATGGAGGTCAGAATATGACTAAGGAACAGGCGCGCGAAAGAATAATTTATCTGCGCGAGCAGATTGCGTACAACTCTAGACTATATTACGAAAACGATGCCCCGGCTATCTCTGACTACGAATACGATATGATGTTTAAGGAGCTCGGAGAGCTTGAGGCGCAGTATCCGGAGCTTGATTCGCCCACCTCGCCAACCAAGCGCGTTGGAGGCAAGGCGCTTGACAGGTTTGAGAAATTCACTCATACTGTCAGAATGGGAAGCCTTACCGACGTTTTTTCCTACGAGGAGCTCTGCGACTTTCTTGAGAGAACCAACGCTATACTTGGCGCTGACACAGAATACACCGTAGAGCCAAAGATTGACGGGCTTTCCGTGTCGCTCATATATCGCGATGGAAAATTCGTCTGTGGTGCCACACGCGGCGACGGCGTAACCGGAGAAGACGTTACCGAAAACCTGAAAACTATAAAAACAATCCCACTCGAGCTTAACGAGCCAATTCCGTACCTCAACGTCAGAGGAGAGGTATATATGCCTAAGGCGGTATTTTCTCGGTTGAATGAAGCAAGAGAGGCGGATGGACAGCCTCTGTTCGCCAATCCGAGAAACGCCGCGGCAGGCTCGCTCAGGCAGCTTGACCCTAAGATTGCCGCATCGCGTAGGCTTGCTATATTTATCTTCAATCTTCAGGAGGGCGAGCTTTATCCCGACGGCAGAAGGTGCTCCACTCACTCCGAAACGCTCACTCGTCTTTCGGAGCTTGGATTTACTGTGTTACCCGAGTGGCGTGCTCTTGTAGGAAGTGAAAAAATCTGCGAGAGGGTAGAGTATCTCGGAAATATTCGCCCCGAGCTTTCGTTTGATATGGACGGCGCGGTTATTAAGGTTAATAGCCTCGATGGCAGAAAAACCGTTGGCGAGGGAACAAGCACGCCTAAATGGGCGGTAGCCTACAAATATCCGCCCGAGGAGAAGAAAACCAAGCTCCTCGGTATCGATATTCAGGTTGGAAGAACGGGTGTTCTGACCCCCGCGGCAAATCTTGAGCCCGTGCACCTTGCAGGCACGACGGTTTCACGCGCAACCCTGCATAATATCAATTTCATTGCCGAAAAGGACATCAGAGTAGGTGATACCGTCATCGTCAGAAAGGCTGGCGAGATAATCCCCGAGATAGTCGAGAGCGTCAAATCGGAGAGAAACGGTAGCGAGGTCGTGTTCGAAATGCCCACCCATTGCCCGTCCTGTGGCAGTGAGGTAATCAGAGACGAATGTGGCGACGGCGCGGCAGTCAGATGCGTCAACCCCGCCTGTCCTGCACAGAATGCCAGAGGAATAGTACACTTTGCTTCCAAGGGCGCTATGAATATCGACGGTCTTGGACCGCAGGTCGTAGAGCTTCTTTTGTCAAATGGAAAAATCAAGGATATTGCCGACCTTTATACCCTCAGAGTAGAGGATATAGAGGTGCTTGACAGAATGGGCAGAAAGAGCGCGGAAAACCTGATTAATGCTATCGAGGACTCCAAGACCCGAGGACTTGAAAGGCTTTTATATGCGCTTGGAATCAGACAGGTCGGAGAGGTTGCCGCGGAAAATATAGCTATAAAGCTACGCACCCTTGAGGCTTGTATGAATGCGGGCTATGAAGACTATGCGGCTATTGATGATATAGGAGAGATAACAGCCACGACAATAGTTGAGTTTTTTGCCAACGAAAGCAACAGGGAATTGTGCGAAAGATTGATTGCTCTTGGACTGAAAACCGAGGCTGTTTCCGGACCTAAGGGAGAAATATTTGCAGGACTAACCTTTGTTCTGACAGGCACGCTTCCAACTATGACAAGAGATGAAGCATCCGCTATAATCAAGAAAAACGGCGGCAAGGTTTCAGGCAGTGTATCAAAGAAAACCTCCTATGTGCTTGCTGGAGAGGAAGCAGGCTCGAAGCTTACAAGAGCGCGTGAGCTCGGCGTTGCGGTAATTTCCGAGGCAGAATTCCTTGCTATGCTTGAAAACAACGAATAAAAATGAAAAAGCAGGCGAAAGCCTGCTTTTTCAACAATATTGAACTAATCTTGTGGCGGAAATGAAGCCTCGGATGCTAATTCCAAGCGCTCCTTTGTCAGAGGATGCGGGAAAACCAGCCTTCCACAGTGCAGAAAATATGTCATTCCGTCGACTCTTTCTCCGTATAGAAAATCATACTTCAACGGGTGTCCAATATGTGCCATATGCACCCTCAGCTGATGTGTCCTGCCTGTTACAGCTACAAGCTCGAGAGTAGCGTCGCCTACTTCGTCAACCGAAATCACGCGATATTTAGTCACAGCCTCCTTGCCGTCGTTTCTCACAACTCGCTTTATTGAGCCCTCTGCCTCTCGCGCTATCGGTGCGATAATTTCACCCTCCGCTTTTTCAGGAACACCGCTGACTCTTGCATAATATATTTTTTCAAATTCGCCTGCCTTAAGACTTCTTGATAGAATGGCGGCAGAGAGCTGATTTTTGGCTATAAGCACAATTCCCGAGGTATCTCTGTCTAGCCTCGTTATTGCTCTGAAAACGAACGGCCTGCCTATATAAGCCCTGACTGCGTTTGCCACTGTAACAAGGTGATTTCCTCTTGATGGATGGGTTGGCATATTCTGTGGCTTGTTTATTGCCAGTATATGCTCGTCCTCATATATAACCTCCAGGTTGCATTCGACAGGCTCGACGTGCTCGCTTTCCTCACAGGGAAGTGTAACCTCGATTTTATCACCTGTATGCACGATAGCTCTCATGCTCACTCTCTCGCCGTTTAAGAGTACTCCGCCAAACTTTACCTTTGCTATCAGGGAGGTTGAGAAATATAGTCTGTTCTTCAGATAATCGCGGATTTTTATACCTGAGTCCGCATTCTTCGCTGTGAATAATAAAACCTCTTTTTCCATGTTATCCAATCAAGTTAATATACTTCATATTCTGCATCGGGAGCTGAAAAATTGCTCCCGACTATATTTTAGCAGATTTTGACTGTTATTACAAGAAAAAGCTGACTCTCTGCTGAAAATCTTTTAGTTTTGCTCTATTTTAATCGAAAAATATTAAATTTTCCTTGACAAATCAGCACAGTTAGTTTATAATTATGATAACTACAAATACAAAGGAGTACATACCAATGGCAAATGACGCATACAATCAGCTTCTGCAGGAATATGTGAACGCACCCTACGACGTGCTTCTCGCAGTTGCAACTGAGGCTCTTAACAAGGTTATGCCCGTGTTCAGCGAGATCGCTGAGGATGGAAATGGAGCAAGCATCGTTCTTCCTTTCATCTGCACTACTCTTGCAGTTGACGGCAAGTTCACCGAGCTTGAGTACAAGTTCATCAAGGACGTTACCGGTCTTGAGCTTTCCTATGACGAGCTCAGAAATCTTGTTCAGCAGTTCTACAGCGCAGAGTGGATCAACGCAGTTGATAACCTCATCGACAACTGCCCCAACGAGGTTAAGCAGGCTCTTCTTTCCTTCTGCCTTGCATTCGTATCCGTTGACGAGCATATCTCCAGAGAAGAGAATGCTTTCATCGCGAAGCTCATGGCATAATTCGACTTGCTCGAATATTTTATTGAGGCGGGGAACGTCAGTTCCTCGCCTTTTTTCTTTTCAGGTTGCATATATTCTTAATTTTGGCGCTCTTCGCTTGACTTTTTTCTTTATTTGCTTTAATATATAGACAGAAACAATTAAGGAAGGGCTCCCCAAATGACTAACAGAGAGAGATTTATTGATATTTTTAAGAGCAAGGTTACAAGAGAGGGTGCAGATAAGCTGCTTGAATACCTCACCTCGCCCGCCTGCGATTTCTTCGTAGCGCCCGCATCCTCGCGCTTTCATTCTGCATACGAGGGCGGACTTCTCGACCATTCACTGAACGTGTACGATTGTCTTGTTTCCTACCTGAATTCCGAGCGCGCCAAGAGCCTTGGCTTTTCATATACCGAGGAGAGTATTGCTATCGTCGCCTTGCTTCACGACCTTTGCAAGATAGGTGTATATAAAAAGGGCTTTCGCAACGTTAAGGATGAAAAGGGCGCGTGGCAGAGAGTCGATACCTTTGAATATGATGACCAGTTACCCTACGGACACGGCGAAAAGAGCGTCTATATTGTCTCGGGTTATATGCGTTTGACTCGCGAGGAGGCATTTGCTATCCGTTATCATATGGGCTACTCGTCCACCGAGGATGCGCGCAATGTTTCTGCCGCCTTTGAGATGTTCCCATTGGCATTCGCGCTTTCGGTTGCCGACAGCGAGGCTACCTATTATCTTGAGAGCGACAAATATAAGAAGAATAAGTGATATTATAGAAAACTATATAGAATTATTAAAGGAGAGGTGCCGTAGCGCCTCTCCTTTTTTGGTGAATGATTAATTGTACTTCTTTCTTGCCACGTATGTGGTGTGAAGAGCGTGGTGAGCCGCATGACAGCCGTATCCGCCCTTGAAGTAGTTGTCATATACCTCTTTGATAACGGGGTTCTTGTGAGATTTACGAAGCTCAGAAGCCTTGTCCTGATCGTAGAGGGCCTTTGCTCTGACAGCCTTGAGGTCCACGGTGTCGCGTACGCTCTGAGGCTGAATAGGCTGACCGCCGCCGTTTACACAGCCGCCGGGGCATCCCATGATCTCAACGAAGGTCCAGTCTGCCTCTCCGCTTGCAATCTTGTCCATAACGATCTTAGCGTTCTTGGTACCCGATGCAACGCATACCTTGATTTCAAGTCCTGCGATATTGTAGGTCGCTTCCTTGAGGCCCTCGGTACCTCTTACCTCGTGGAACTCGATTTCATCGTTGTCCTTGCCGGTAAGAACGTCGTTAGCGGTACGAAGAGCCGCCTCCATAACACCGCCGGTAGCGCCGAAGATAACTGCCGCGCCGGTATCAATGCCGAGAGGATTATCAAAGTCCTCATCGGGAAGAGAGGTGAACTTAATTCCTGCGCGCTTGATCATTCTTCCAAGCTCACGGGTAGTGAGAGCAACGTCAACGTCAGCGATACCTTCGCCTGCCGCGCTCATATCATCTCTGCCAACCTCAAACTTCTTTGCGGTGCAGGGCATGATAGAAACAACGAATATATCCTCAGGCTTGTAGCCCATCTTATCTGCCCAGTAGGTCTTGATAAGCGCTCCGCCCATCTGCTGAGGAGACTTGCAGGAGGAGAGGTGACCGATGTACTCGGGATAGTAGTACTCGCAGTACTTAACCCATCCGGGAGAGCAGGAGGTAATCATGGG
>JAEIGA010002835.1_pt1 | contig 27426 bp, 25 predicted proteins | sample 9270691 | NCBI WGS metagenome assembly JAEIGA01 (sample SAMN17057246, study PRJNA624740) | gut metagenome | biome: biome; isolation source: fecal sample | host: Bos grunniens | place: China: Xizang | collected 2019 | reverse complement strand
TTTTTTATTTATTAAAAAGATAAACAACATTGTTAAAGCCGTTATAAGTACCGTCAAATAATTAACTGCATCAACAGCTGTTAGGCTATATTTAAAATAACCTACTAAAGGCGCGCCTAAGTACCATAATAAAGGATTATGATGCTGGAAGAAATCTTTATATGGAACCTTACCTAAATAAACTAACCATGATGAATGAACATGCTCCAATGTATCACCGTCACCAGAACCACTATATTTCACAACCCATACAAGCAATGAAACACAAAAAATCACATAAAAAGATAATATAATATGAGGTATTTTAGAAACTATAGCTTTCATCAATTATTCCCTGTTTGAAAATATTCCCAACTATCGTTGACTTTATTGTATCTACATCTTCGCATATTTTGATATTCTTTTTTTAATACAAATATATCATAAAAAACAGACTGTTCATAATACTTATTCTTGATTCCATCTGAAACTAAATGAACATATGTACTCACACCTCTTTTTCTTTGTTTTTCATCCCAGTATGGCGCTGTATATATAAATTTAGGAAGATATTTTATTATTGCCATATTTAAATTTGGCAAAGGAGCTAACCCTATATTATTTCCTATCACATCTAATTGTCCATTTAAATTCCAGTAATATGTTATATCTTTAGAAAAAATACCATATGTAAGACCATATCCATTTAATACAGCATCACAACGATTTGTATTTTCTAAAATATACTTTGGCGTTACATATCTGTGAAAATTTGGTGGTAGTTTATATTCCTTACAATAAATATAACCTTTATATCCACCAAACAAAACAAGTATAACAAACAAATATGCTGATAAGTTACACTTCTTTACAATACACCCTGCAAAACCACCTACAATAATAGCATTTAATATTTGCAGCTGATAGTAATAATGTCTATCTAGCGAAAAATGGAACATCCGTTGAAGTGCTTCGCTTAACCAAATTATTGCCAATGATCTAGTAAACATATTTCCTTTTAATAAGAAATATATACACCCAACTAATGCAATAGCTCCAACTACATAAAACTCCATTTTAGTTTTTTCTACAAGCCCATTATATACATCAGGAATATAAAGATTAAACGTAAAATTAGTTAACCAATAGCGTTGTATCATGGAATGATATCCTAGCCATAACAAAAAAAGTATACCTATGGCAAATGGAACTATTAATGCTTTAAGAAAATCATTAAAAACAATCACTTTCTTTATAAGAAAAAATATTACAATTCCCCCTACAACCAAAAGAGAAAAAATAATTTTTTGCATAAAAAGAAATGAAATAACAAACAAAATAAATGAAATTACAATATTCTTTATTCTCTTATTATCCATATACGATAACAAAAAATAAACACCTAAAATATACGAAAAAACCATATAGTTATCTGGTCTAAAATCCTGTCCACTATAAATAACATATGAAGGAAAAACAGATGCTATCCCTATTAATGCCCCTAACCAACTTTTAGTAATATATTTTTTTACAATTAACCCAACTATAAATAAATTTACAAACATAACAAGCGTTGATATAATTCTAACACAATCAAACACTTCAATATTATATGCAAAAAATCCTAACAACGGCGCGAATATATACCATAACAAAGGGTTATGATGCTGAAAAAAATCAATATATGGAATTTTACCTTGATAAACCAACCAAGCTGAATGAAGATGCTCAACATCATCTCCTGTTTTAGGCTGATGATTATATAAAACCCAAAATGCTGCACACAAACCAAATACTATTTGCAACAAACAAACTATACGAGCAACCATTATACTACTTGGATATTCTTTACATATTTTCTTTAACAATACACACCTCCTGGGTTAGATATACAAAGTATAAAAATAAGGATGCACTATGTACACCCTTATTTTTATTATACTAACAACTCTATTTATTTTTGTTACTATTCACCTAGCAAATCATCATCTGCAGACATTACATCTGGCAATGTACCATTTGCTTTTTTACGCTTTAACTTATTAACAAATTTGATTGAGCGTTGAGCATCCCATTTCTTTTTACCTTGTTCTCTTTGGAAAATATGTTTATACACTTCAATCGCCTGATCAAACTCTGACAATTTAGTTAAGCACGATGCTAGGCCATCATATAACTTATGATGATAACGACCATCAACTAACGCTTTGGCCTTATTATAGCATTTAAGAGCATCATTAAATTTACCCATTCTTTGGTAAACATATCCAATACTTAACCATGCTTGAATTTCGCGACTATCAATATTTAATATTTTAGTAAAACACTTAAGAGCAGAATCGTTATCACCCATTAACTGATATGTAACACCAATTCCGTTCCATGCCTTAACATTTGTCTTATCTGTTGATAGAACTTTTTTGAAATAACCAATTGCACGCTCATATTGCTCTAACTTCTGCAAAGTAACAGCAATACTCAATAATGTTTGAGGATGTTTGGAATCGATTTGATATGCTTGTTGTAAAACATCTAAAGCATCTTTATACAAGAATAAACGTTGTAAAGCTATCGCTTTACCATTTAGAGCTTCCAGAGAAGTTGGATCACAGGCAAAAGCTTCTTCAAAACATGTGATAGCATCTTTATAAAGCCCTCTAACACTCAATGTGAATGCTTTATTATTCAAAACTTCAACTGATTTAGGATTTATTTGCAAAGCTTTATCAAAACAAGCAATTGCTTCGGTATACTCACTCATTTTTTGGTAAGCAAAACCTTTTGAATTTAATGCCTTCCATGAATCTGGCTGTTGAGCTAAAAACTCATCAAATAGAGCAATAGCTTCTCTACACATACCTGAATCTAAAAGTTCTTGCCCTCTTTTATAGGCACTACTATCATTTACTTTAACCATATCTTATTCTCTACATAGTTTTACAAAATAATTTAACTTTCTTATTATCTTTGAGTTTTTTAAATTTGTCAAGTTAAAAATATGCATAGAATGGTTAGTTTATTTTAAAATCAACAGATTATTGACTATTTATTTCTTTTATGTATACATTGTTGGTGTTTTATTTATATATATGTTTTATAAAAATATCTAAACTATTATGAAAAAAAGAAAAAAACGCTTACCACTATCTTTGTGGTTCAAGGTGAGATTCACATCTAACCAATTGTCTGACGATGAGGAGTTACTATGTGTTGAAAGAGCTTCTCTTGATTTTTTTGAAAAGCATTTTAACAGAAAAATTAAAAGTATTGAGACGCTAAAACTCTTGCACACACCAGAGTATGAGCAAAAGCTTCGCATTTATCTAACAGAATTTCCTCTACCTATGGTGATGCTAAAAGACTTTTCTGATGAAAATTTGATTTTCGCGTCAAAATTTCATTTAAGAGAGATTTATCACTTTTTACTCGAGGAGAAAAAAGATGATGAGCTTTTGTTAAAATTCCTTTCGCATAATGAGAACTGGAAAAAAATTGATCCTGATTTTGAGTTTTTTGAGACTTTCGTCATTACACCTTTATTAAATGGCGGCTTTGAAAAATCTCTAACCTATGTTCTTGAACAGCACTCTCAGCAACCACGATATTTAGCCTCTAGTGCAGCAAAGCAACTTTTGAATAGCAAACTTGAAAAAGCTAAAGAAGTTTTTTTGAATAGCTACAAGCTGGATGCAAAAACCATTGTCAATCTATTTGTTAGTGATTTTGATGAAAACAAGCTTTCACAAATCATTAAAAATGCACTATTCATAGATGATGATGCATTTGAGGTTTTGGTTTTTCAAGGCAACGAAGAGAACATTTTGGCTCAGCTACAAAAAAAGCCGGTTAGGAACATTTCATCTTATGCTCAACAAACATTACTTGAGCTGAACAACAATGAAATAACCAAGCTTTTTGTTAGTAAAAACATTCTCTTAACCAAGGCTGAACGTTTGTTTTTTGAGCAAAACAACAAAGAGCTCATTGTAGAGTATTTGAACAAGGGATATGACCTATTTAATCCTGATCTTACTTTTGAGATTTGTGATAAAGATATTCAGTTACATTACCTGAAGCTCTACAAAATGCCGTACAGAATGGAAAGACACATTATTGCCTCAAAGGACATGACTGCAGTGAAAACGCATCTTTTAATTCTTAAAAGCAGTGATAGTTGTCTTTATGAGGAGAATGAAGCTCTTTTAATGGAGTATATTGACCTTGAAACCTTCAAAGATTACATTGGTTGGTGTGAAGGGCTTTGCGATGCTGCTGAGATTACTTTGATGAAAAAAGGAAATAAAGAAGTAGCTAACTTCTATGTTGAACTGCTTTCATCGACCCAAAACAAAGCTCTTTGCCGCAATGCGGAGTATTGGTTTTTGCTAAATTGCGATGTTGAAATTTGTATTTCATATCTAAAAAGAAACCAAATAATTTATTACTCATCAATTGAAGCAATACTTAAGAGAAATGAGAAGAAAATCATTGATTTTTATGCTAAAAACAATGAGTTTAGCGAAAATATTGTTTCGGCAATGATTGATACAAAGGATAAATCTATTATCCAAAATCTTTTTAGCGTACCAAACATCAAAATTAATAGTTTCAGCGCTAGAAGTATCATCAAAACTAACGATATCGAGCTGATAAAACTTCTCATAAACAGCGGAGTGCTTGACGACTTTCACGATGGAAGCATAGGTAATAAAGCATCTTCTATAGAGAAAATAGAAGATGAGATTTTTAACCTTGATGATAACATTTTCAGAGAAGCTCTAAAATGTTATATTGAAAAGTATGAGCTTTGCTATGATTCTGAAATCAAGCTTGTAAATAAAGGTGACGTTGAATTGATGAAGATGTATGCTGACAGGTATGAATTTTTCATTGAAGAATCTGTGGTTCAATTTGCTCATCTTTGCTAATATTAAGCCCCTAACTTAGGGGCTTTTTTTATTGACTCTTTTTATTGTGTTACTTATAAATAATTTGTATAAAATTTATTTTTTTGTTTCACTATTCTAAAATATTATAATTATGAAAAAAAACAAAGAACCTTCTCGTTTTAGTACTTTTATTGAAGTATTATCTTTTCTATCTTCTGATACTCACATTATCCCTGATAAGTATCATTACAATATACTTACTGGGGCTGGATGTAAACTCAAATGGCTGAAGAGTTATCTTGAAAGTGAAAAAAATCTTTGTAGCAAGACTGTTCTTCGCGTTATTAATGAGAAACACCCCATTGCTGAGCATGAGTGTTTTATTGATTGGATTAAATCCTCATATCATTATTGTATGATATATGAAGAAGCCTACTACAATGCTTATGGCGTTTCTTTTATGTTAGATAAGGGATTGCATGTTTCTAAAGATAGGTTAAGAGCGTGGCTTGAACAGTTACTCAAAAACAATCAAGACTTGAATCTTTTCCTTTTGTTGAAACCGGATATATTCAATCAGCTCAAAGAACTTGAAGATGTGATTTTTAAGAGTAAAAACCAACAGATTATATCTAAATACATTGAGAAAAATGGTTTTGATTTTAAAAATCTTAATCTCCTTATTGAATGCAATGATAGAATTGTTTTTGATAAAATCAGAGACTTCATAAAAAAGGATCTACAATGCAAAGAAGCTTATGACTTTTTGATGAGTGTTATAAAAACAAAACACCGCGATGTTGTTATGGCAATGAGTAGTTTACCAATTAGCTTCGAGCAGAGTATTGCGTTGCTAAAACGTAATGATCCTGAATTGCTTGCTATATTTGCAACTTTTAATGAAGATTTTTTATCAGATGCTATTGTTGCCTACATTGCACAAGCATCAAATGATGAGATGTTTAATCAACTCATAGAATCTCTGTTACTAGGCAGAGGCAAGAAAGTGGTTGCTTCTAAACATGTTAGCGACAGGCTTTTGAAAGAAGAAAACAGAGAGCTACTATTGGAGATGATTGAAAATTATCATTTTTGGCACAAGGGCTTTGAGGCTGATCTTTTGAACTTAAATGATATTGAACTATCAAAATTTTACATAGAAAAAAGAGGTATTTCAACAACTGAAGGAGCTTTACTTATCTTGAAATCTAAAAATGATGATTTAATTTTTCAGATGCTGGCTCAGGATAGATCTTTGGGGTATTATGCGGAAGCTTACCTTATCAAAAATTTTGCTTATAACTATATTGCATTCTACTTAAGAGGTAGATTTTTAAGAGATTTTAGCGAGGCTATTTTGCTAAAACATGGATGTGATGAGATTGTAACAGAATATTTTAATAAAATTAGCTATAATGCGCTTACTTTTAAGGCTGTCCTTCAACGTGGTGATGAAAAATTCATTAAGCGCTACTTACTTGAAGTTCCAAACTTTTGTAATACTTCTGATATGTTGTATGTTTTTCTTGAAAATGCGAATAATGAACAGCTAACAGATGTATTCAAAGATAAAGTTTGTGATGAAGAAAAGATAACCCTCCCCTATTCTTGGGCAACTGAAGAGAATAATTATAGCGAAAGGATTTTTAAGAATGCACCCAAAGCAAATCAAATTTTCTTCATTGAAAACTTTGAACTATCTTGTCTTGATGAAGTGGCTTTGGTTAAATCTGGAGATGCTGATCTTATTGATCTCTATGTAAAAAACAATGACCTTTGCATGGAAGCATTAAATGAGTTCTTCAAAATGCTAAACAAGCCTCTTATCTTGAAGTACATAAAAAAACACGGCAACCAAAATGATATTGGTGAAAGTGAATTACTCGAACTTCTTGATGAGAACCTTCTTTGGGAATACCAAAAGGCAGTTGGCTTTTCAGATTGCAATGTCAAAGAGATTTTAGGTTTATAAATTTAGGTTATTGTCCATATGGACAATAACCTTTTTTTATTGACTTTCATATATGCAATGTTATTATTCGCGCAGTTAAAATATCATTATGTAAAATTTTAAAATTATTAGTATGGATGTACATAACAGAGTATGTTCTAAACTTAGTGATAAAGATATCGCTAAGTTAAAATCGGCCATTAGGAGCTTTAGATGGGGTGATGAAGCTATACCAAGACCACTTCATGTGTTCTTATTTAATGAAGAGTATTGTTCCCCAAAAACTCTCAATAAATATATTGAGTCGCATGAACTTGATCCTAATGCTGAGCTTTTATTGTTTGAGAAGTACAAGATAACCAAACCGGAAATTATTACTGGATATATTTCCCGTTGGTATCCTAGTACAGGTCTTCAAATCACAATTCTTGAATCTGATATTGCTGAGCTTATTTCTGCGTTATGCAAAAAAATTAACAACTCAAGATTGAGTGATGAAACAGAGATTAGATTAATCGAAATGAACAATCCGGAGCTTTTAAATCAAGTTTTAAGCAGTGCTAGAAAACTTTATTCAGAGAGAGCCATCAATGCTTTATTAAGCACAATGGACTTTGAAATGATTAATGTTTTTGCTTCTTTTCATTATAGAGTTGCTTTATCTAGCGAGCAAGAATGGAGATTTTTAAATTCTGGTAAGGATGTTTTGTTTAATTTAGCACTCAAGTGGGGAAAACATAAAATTCAGGATGCAAACTTTATTAAATTTCTTGAAAACAACAATACGGAAATTTTAAACAAGTATCTTGCTAATCAGTTATGTGTGAAGCAAGACACTATTTTAGTTAAAAGCCGTAATCAAGAAATGATTATGAAGTATCTTGATAAATTTCCTTTAAGCAAGGAGGCTCAAATTGAACTTGTTAAACTTGATGACAAAGAAACTCTTCGCTATCATTTTGATAAGTATGGCATTAGCAGAGAAACAATGGCTTATTATGCGCATATGCGTATGTTTAAGGACTACATTGGTGTTGTATGAATTTGGCGTGCATTTTAGCACGCTTTTTTTTATTGATTAAAATTTTAATATAAAATAATATGTGATGATAATATAAGTTTTAGAGGTTATAATGAAAGAATATAATGATATAGATATTGAAATGATGAAAGAGGCTATTAAAGTCTCAGCTGAAACTTTAGATGATGATTTAGAAAATCCTATTGGGGGACCTTTTGGTAGTGTTATTTGCAAAGATGGTAAAATTATAGCCAAGGGAAGAAACCACGTATTAGCTAATAATGATCCTTCTTCTCATGGTGAAGTATATACCATTAGAGAAGCTTGTAAAAAGCTTGGCACCTGGGATCTAAGCGGTTGCGTTCTTTATACTAACTGCGAACCCTGCCCTATGTGTTTAATGACTTCTAAATGGGCAAATATTGAAAAAATTTATTTTGCTGCAACAAGAAAAGATGCTGCTGATATTGGGTTTAGAGATGATGCTTTATACCAACTATTAAAAGAAGGTGTTTATGGTATTCATATTAAAGAATGTCAAGATGAAGCAATAGATGTTATGCAACAATGGTATAAACGATATAATGAAGTAAACTTTTACTAAAACACTGTTTCTACATTAGTATTTTCTGTTGACTTTAATTATTTTTGTTCTATTTTTTAGTTAGATAAGTATTATTTTAACTAAAATTTTGTTATATGAAAAGACAAATTATTGAGCAAATTAGAGTGTTAATGAAAGAGTACGATATTTCATTAAGCGACATTGCATTAGGGGCTGCTGATCAAACCTCAAAGTATTTTCCTTTTGATTTACTTTGTAAAATTGGAGATAAGTATTCTAGACTGCCGTTTGACAGAGGAAGAAACTATAATCCAATAGCTATTTTCCCATCATTGGACTCTCATTTGGCTTTATCTCTTACAGAAACAGCAGATGAGGTGTATAGAAACAACTTGGATGAAAGCAACATCCCGACGTACAGTTTCTGGCGAGAGATTTTTTACAAACGAAATGCTTTGAACAAGGCCCTTAGAGAACTAGGTGCACCTATTGTTGATGGTTGTTACTTTGCAGAACCGATGATTGGTTCCAGGCCCAACCATATTGTTGCCTTTAATCCTGATGACAGAACTTTGGCTGAGGATTATTACAACAACAATGAAAAAGCTAAAGTGCGCTATAGTATCTTTTTTACTATTAAACCAATGAATGGTATCTTATTGTAGTCACAAAAAAGCACCTCTATAAAAGAGGTGCTTTTCTTTAATTTGTATTAAATATTACTCTTAATCTTTACCATAAATTTATTATAATATGTGTAAATCCGTGAATATCATAAACATAGTTAACACCACCTTCAACTTTTAGTTATGTAAAATAATAATTGCTATGTTTAAGTATTAATCTATTTTCTCTCTATATAAAATTTTCAATAAAATAGTATACTAAAAAAGCCTTGCTTTTATGTCAAAAATAGTGTATATTGTTTAGTAGAAAGAATTATCAATATGAAAAGATTGTGTTTATTATTAATGACAATTTGTCTTTGTTTGACAAGTTGTATTGAGAGGAATGGAGAACGCTTAGGTATTGGCTATCTTGAAGAGAACAAGAATGAGTTCTTTGTGGTTATTGAAAACACAAAGTATTCAGTATCTGAGGTATTCTGCTTTACGGAACATGAAGAAACAATTCCGTTCCACGGGATGCTGGTAACTGCAGTCTCTTACGGCAATGGAGATGTTAAATTCTTCGCTGGAAATGTTCCTCAAAAAATGATTACAAATGAAAATCCAAATTTATTTGTAATCTTGGTTGTTCTTGTATTATTTGTATATGCATTATGCAAACTTATGAAGGAACAAAAAAATTATGAACGCGTTGTAAGAGAGTGCTTACATGAGCGTGAACTTGAAGAAAGAAAGGAAGTCTAATTAGACTTCCTTTCTTTTTTATACCCCCATTAATCAACTATCTTTATAAAACTTAAAAATAGTAAAAAAAAGAGGGTGCAAAATACACCCTCTTTTTGATTTCCAATAAACGACTAACGTTTAGAGAATTGATATGAACGACGAGCTTTCGCACGACCATATTTTTTACGTTCTACTACACGATCATCACGAGTTAAGAAACCAGCTTGTTTTAATACTGTACGTAATTCTGGTTCATATTCGTTTAATGCTTTTGAAATACCGTGTTTGATAGCACCAGCTTGACCAGACAAACCACCACCTTGAACTGTACATACTACGTCAAATTCGTTTTCACGATTTGTGATTTCAAATGGTTGATTGATGATCATTTTTAACACTGGACGTGCAAAATATGTATCAATTGGTTTACCATTGATTGTGATGTTACCTTTACCAGGCATTACCCATACACGTGCAACTGCATTCTTTCTTTTACCTGTTGCATAAGAACGGCCTTGTTTATCACGAGCTGGCTTACGTTTTGTTTCAGCAACAGCAGAAGTTGCTGTAACAGCTTCTTTAATTTCTGTTAAAGATTCAATTTTCTTATTAGCCATTACATTTCACCCCTTTTATTTTTAGAGTTTTTAGAAGCAATATCTAAAATTTCTGGATTTTGTGCTGAGTGAGGATGATTCTCACCTGCATATACTTTTAACTTTGTCATTTGTTGACGACCCATTGGGTTACGTGAAATCATGCGTTCAACAGCTTTTACGATAACTCTTTCTGGGAAACGACCTTCTAAGATTTTACCAGCAGTTGTTTCTTTAATACCACCGATCCAACCTGTGTGTTTGAAGTATTTCTTATCTGTTAATTTTTTGCCTGTTAATTTTACTTTATCTGCATTGATAACAACAACATAATCACCACAATCTAAATTTGGTGTGAAGTAAGGTTTGTGCTTACCGCGTAACAAAATTGCTACTTGAGCAGCAAGACGACCTAATACAACGTCTGTTGCGTCCACAACGTACCACTTTCTAGTAATATCAGAAGGCTTTGTTGCATATGTACTATTCATTTTACTATTCTCACTAATAAAAAATTTATGTTAAATTCGGAGTCAATATACTGATAAAAAAACTAATGTCAAGATAAAAATTTCATATAATTTCAATAATTTATTTTATGGTATCATAATACCAGTGTGCAACCTATTGTTTTAACGTTGTTTTATGTAGTTAATAGAAATTTAATTTTGTTATTTTATTATTTTGATATAATTTTTTAGGACTTTAGATTATGAGAATTGTTTTTTATTGCTTTATATTTTTTAACTTATTTATACTAACACCTTATTCTTATGCTAAAAACTATAGCACACAACAAATCGAAAGATATGTGAATAAAACACCTAGAAATGCAGAAAATAACTTAAATTCATTAGTAGCATTCCTTATTAAACCATTTGATACTGATTTTGATAAAGCAAAGGCTATTGCATTTTGGATTGCCTCACGCATTAGTTATGATGAATATTTATATAATAATGGTTCAACAACTAGATTAATTAACAATTACAACGGGCAATCTTCTCATGAATTATTAAAATCAAGAGCTGGAATTTGTGGTGATTTTGCTTTATTGTTTAAAGATATGTGCAAAAAGGCTGGCATTAATGCAACCATTGTACATGGTTATGCTTATCCACATACAAAACGAATAACACTTAAAGAAAAAAGAAATTATGGACATGCTTGGAATTCATTTAGATATAATGGTAGAAATATATATGTTGACACAACTTTTATGGCAAATGGAACAACAGGTGTGAGTAGCAAGTATGTCAGTAATTATACACGAAAACGTGCATTAAACCAAATAAAGAGAGATAATAAATATAGAAGTAATATCTCTGAGTTTGATGATTATTATTTTAACTTTGATTACAAAAAAGAAATAAAAGATAAAAAATATCGACACGAAGAAAGATAATTATAAATATAATTTCAAAGCCCCTTTTGTAGGGGCTTTAATTATTTTATTTTTGATTGATGAAATCTTCTATTTCTTGAGCAACATTTTCTGGTGTCAACCCAAAGTTTTCAAATAATTTTGAAGCAGGAGCTGACGCACCAAAACTATCAATACCTATAGTTTTTTGAGCATACCTATTCCAGCCAAATGTTGAACCAGCCTCAATACTAATCACAGGCATACTGCCAAGAACTTCTAATTGATACTCTAAACTTTGCTCCTCAAATAATTCTTGACATGGCATTGAAACCACCGCAACTTCAATTCCTTTTTCTGATAAAAGTTTTTGAGCATTTACAGCTAACGAAACCTCTGAACCTGTTGCAATAATTGTTGCCTCTCTTGTTGACTTTGCTGGTGATATAACATATGCACCTTTTTGAGATAAATTAACTACTGCATCTTTTCTTAATAATGGAAGATTTTGACGTGACAAAACTAAAATACTAGGACGACTTTCCTCTATTAATGATATCTGCCAGCATTCAGCTGTTTCAACAACATCACAAGGACGCATAGTTAAAATGTTAGGCATAGCTCGATATGACGCAAGATGTTCAATTGGTTGATGAGTTGGACCATCTTCACCTACACCAATAGAATCGTGAGTTAAAACATATACAACTCTTAAACCCATTAAGGCTGCCAAACGCATAGATGGACGCATATAATCTGAAAATACAAAAAAAGTACCACCAAATGGTATTGCTCCACCATGAAGAGCAAGCCCATTCATTATAGCCCCCATTGCATGCTCACGAATACCATACATTATATTGTTACCATTATAATCATCTTTAGTTATTGTTTTTAACCCGTCAACAAATGTTAAATTTGAAGCAGCAAGATCTGCAGACCCTCCTATTATTTCTGGAACATTGGGAACAATAGCTTTCAAACACATTTCTGATGCTTTTCTAGTTGCTATATTAAATTGTTCACACAGAGCTGTTTGTTTTAATTTTTCTAAATCTTTATTCCAATTTTCTGGTAATTTATTTGCAACAACATCTCTAAATTCATCATTACTTGAAGCAGTATTAACCCACGTATTATATGTAATCAAGTTACGATTTTGAGTTTGGCGCCAATCATTTAATATATCTAATGGTATTTCAAAAGGCGCATTATTCCATTCAAGTTTTTCACGCATTGCATTTGTTTCATCTATTCCTAAAGGTGAACCATGACATTTTGATGTTCCACATTTAGATGGAGCACCATAACCAATTATTGTTTTACAAGAAATCAATGTGGGCTTATCCGATTTTTCAGCTTGTTCTATAGCCCTATCAATCTCTTCATAATCATGACCATTAATATCTAAAGTATTCCACCCCATAGCTTCAAATCGTTTTAATTGATTTACAGAGCTTACCTTATCAACGCTACCATCTATAGTTATATTGTTATTATCCCAAAGTACTATCAATTTATTTAGTTTTAAATGACCTGCAAGAGAAGCTGATTCCTCTGAGATACCTTCCATTAAACAACCATCGCCTGCTATTACATATGTATAGTGATTACACAAATCATCACCATATTTTGAGTTTAAAATTCTCTCTGCTATAGCCATACCAACTGCTGAAGATATTCCTTGCCCTAAAGGCCCTGTTGAAATATCAATTCCATCTAAATGACCATATTCAGGATGCCCTGCTGTTGGTGAACCAAACTGACGGAAATTTTTAATATCGTCTATTGTTATATCCTTATATCCCATTAAATACAAAAGAGAATATATCAACATTGATCCGTGACCAGCTGACAAAACAAATCTATCTCTATCAAACCATTTTGGATCTTTGGGATTTAGTTTTATATATTTAGAGAATAATACTGTTGCTACATCAGCCATACCTAAAGGCATTCCAGGATGACCTGAATTTGCTTTATTTATAGCATCTACAGAAAGAAAACGTATTGCATTTGACATATCTTTTAGTCGTTTTGTATCAATCATATTATCACTCCTTATTAAGGTTTAATGTAAATAGAGCTATCAACTCTTGATGGTTTGAATAAACAAATTGATCTACCAATGTTATTCTAGCTAAATCATAACCTGAGCTTATTAATATATCTGCATCGTATACAAAAGTTTGAGGATTACAAGATACAAATACAATTTTTATAGGTAAATCTTTGTGTGGTATTTTTGCAATTTCTCGACACTGTTCATGAGCTGATGCTCGAGGTGGATCTATTACTAAAATTTTAGAACCTTTTAACTCTTGATAGTCTAGTGGATATTTAAATAAATTCCTATTTAAAACCTCAACGTTATGAATTTGATTTTGCGATATTGCTTTTCGCAATCCATCTAGTGATAAAGATGAAGAATCTACTGATAAAATATTATTTTTAGGATTTTTGGTTAAAGGATATGTAAATGTTCCTAATCCACAAAACAAATCCACTATTCTTCCACCATCATCTCCTACATATTCTAACATTTTGTTTATCATAGCGTTTTCTGCTTCTTTTGATGCTTGCAAAAAAGCACCTTGAGGAATATTTATACTATAATTTGATATGTATAACATTGGCGATATTTTCTCAACAATTGTTTCTGGGAGCTCTGAGTTATATTGCCAGGAGAATCGAATTATTTGTGGGGTCATATTTACAAATTCTGATATCAACATGCGATATTCTACACTTGCCTGATTTGAAACAATCAACATTATATCTATTCCATTATCTGCCTTAAGTATGCGTATAGAACCCTTTGTTATTGTTGATGAAATTATTTTTTTCTTATTTTTGGTTGTAATAACAATCGAACATATATCTGATAAAAATTTACGCAAATCAGGAAGTAATTCTCTTAAAGACTGATGCAACATTGGACAATTATTTATATCTATTATATTGTGAGTCTTATTTTGATAAAATCCTATTTTTAACTGTTTTTTTTCATAAACAAAATCTAGCTCAGCACGACGCCTTAAACCATCGTTTATAAATATTGGCTCATCAAATACAGGGTTTCCACATTTTATTTGAGATATTGTTTTTTTAAAATCACTGACCTTAAGAGCTTTATACTCTTCTAAAGACAACTTTCTAAGTGGACATCCCCCACATAACTCACACTGATTATTAATCATTTATCATTCCTTTTTTTGTTACTTGTAGCAAATAAATATCTTAAAAACAAGTGCCGTTTTAAATATTTTTACATTTTTTAAAAAAAATGATGAATATTTAATTTAATGGTATATAATAAAATTGTTTTAGAGTATTTATATGGAGATTTTGATGTTAGTTCATATTCCCGATCATTTTAGTTCTAAATTTGCTTTTGATTTTTCTAAGCTACCTACATCTCACACAGATAGAACTTCTAGCAAGCTGGCTATTTGTTCGTTACTTTGTGGATTTGGTTTACTTTGCTTAGGTATATTTGAATTATTAAGCTTCATAAAAAATCATGGAGATGAAACACAATCTTTTGTTAGTCTTGAATTTTTTGCTATTATAGTAATTTTAATTGCACTATTTATTATTGCTCATGGACTTCATTCTCTTATTAGATATAAAAAATTTTACTTTGATGGTAAAAATTTTAAAATAACCTATAGACCTGTACTTGGAATGAAACACTCTGTTGTAGAACCTCTTAGCAATTACATTGGCATTAGATTTAGAGTACTCTACAAGCAAGTTGGTTTAATTGGCAAAAATAAATATATCATAGACTTATACCACAAAGATCACAGCAAGATTATTCCATTATATATTTCTACAAAAAATAAGAACATTAGAATAATATGGGAGAATTATGCAAAACTATTTAAACTCCCTGCTCTAAGCATTGGAGACAGAGGTTTAGTTCAAAGAGATTTTAAGGATATAAATAAAACATTAAAAGAATTGAGTTCAATCGGCAAACTTCCACTTATTGCTAGTGGAGAAATGCCAAATCCTAACAACATTGCTATAAACAACACAAACAACAACATCCGAATATCACAAATTTTTGCGCATTGGGACATATTTAGCTCTACATTTATTTTTATTGCTTTATCTGTAATGTTTTTACTTATTATTGGCGCAACATACCTAACGTTGATTGGTAACTCTATACCTGTGAAATATTGGATTTTGGGAATCGCCATACTATTTATATTATCAATATTTACAGCCAAGTTATTTAGTAAAAGCGTTATAGATATCGAAAAAACAGAATTATCTGTAAAAGATACACTATTTGGAACAATAACATCCACCTATAGTGCAAGACTTGATGAAATTGAAAATATAGAATTAACATATAATCCAAACTTAGATAAATATAGCATCGCAATAATACACAAAAGAGGTGTTATTATGTTTAAGAACAAACTAAATGTTGACAGCCTTATTTGGATTAGAGATTTTTTAATAAGAAAAATAATAGAATAGTTTTTTCTTGGTATTAAATCATATTTTAGTTGCTAGATATTTATATATTACATATGATTTCATTAGGATAAATTTTAACTGAAGGGTTTTGTTATGGCTAAAAACATTAATCGCAAAATTGATAATAATACAAAAGATACTCGCCACCAATATTTCAACCTTGATGAAGATAAGGGTCTTTTTGATGAAATAGATGAAGACTTAAGAAACGAGAAATTTAAGCAACTCATTAATCAATACGGTGGCTTAATGTTAGCTGCTCTTATTGTTATGATTTCTATAGTTGTTGGCTATGATAAAATTAAAGAATGGCAAGTATCAAATGCTGAGAAAAAAACCACTCAATACATCCAAGCTATAGCTCCTAGCGATAAGTATGAAAACAATATTATTGAACTTGAAAATATTGTTAATACAGAAAAAGGAATTTTTAAGGATATTGCACAACTTAGAATCGCAAATATATTGATTGAAAACAACCAAACAGAGAAAGGTTTGGATGTTTTAGAAAAAATCCATTTAGATGAGAGTGTTGACGAGAAAGTTAGAGAAATTGCTATAATAAAATTGGCAACTTATAAATCTGAAATGATTTCTTTTGAAGAAATGGATGCATTATTATCATCTATTATAACAAAGAATGGCGCTTGGTCTCCTATGGCTAAAGAGTTGTTAGCAATGTCTGCCATTTACAACAAAAAGATAGAAAAAGCAAAATCTTTATATCAAGATTTATTAACTAACAATACCATTTCAGAAGAAGCCAAATCCAGAATAAAAGATGTTTTGGCATCTTTAACTGAAAGTAATTAGTTTTTTTTATAAATATTTTTAAGGGGGTATAATATGCACTGTTTTAGAAACGGACTTTGCGTATGTTTAGTTGTTTTTTCGCTTATGGGGTGTGCTCAGGATAAAAAATTACCTCAAGGTGAAAGATTATCTATATTAGATAATACTTCATATGAAGATGTAACAAACAATAACTCTATAACATCAATTCCCCAACCTATTATTAATAGAGATTGGGCACAAAATGGAAGAAATACTAAACACATCATCGGCAACCTTAAAGCTAATACAAGATTAGAAAAAAAATGGAGTAAGAGTTTTGGTAGTGGTATAAACAGAAGAGACATAACAATATCTCAACCAGTTACATATGACAATACAATTTTTGTTATGGATGCTAAAGGACTTGTTAGTGCTTATGATTTAACATCTGGTGAAAAATTATGGGAAAACATGTTAAGCACCAACATTTCAGGTCTAAAAGATACTAAGAGTAAAGCATCAGGATTAGCTGTTAATGAAGATACGTTATATGCCACAACAGGTTTTGGTGGAGTATTTGCAATTGAACGCATATCTGGAAAGCCAAAATGGAGAAAAATTTTAGATGCACCAATCAGAATTCCTCCAACAATTGCTAACAATATGTTACTTGTTCAAACAATTGATAACAAATTGCATTCCTTAGATAAGCAAAACGGTGAAGAAATATGGAAATTTGGTGTAGCTAGCGAAGACACTGTTATTGTTGGAGGAGCATCACCTGCCTTTGATGAGGAAGAAAATGTTGTAGTTGCAGGATTTTCAAATGGTGAAATTGTCGTAATAAATGCAAATGTAGGAACTCCTCTTTGGTCTGAAATGCTAACATCAAATAGTGATGTAAACTCTACAACTAATATAAACACAATTGGAGCTTATCCTATTATTGAAAACGGCACAATTTACGCAATTAGTAATAGTGATACGTTAGTAGCTCTTGATATGCGCACTGGAGACAAACTTTGGAAAAAAGAAATTGGCTCAATGCAAAATATGCTTTTAGCAGGAGATTACTTATTTGTAATTTCTAATAAAAATATTTTGTATGCCATTGAAAAGAATGCAGGCTCAATAGCTTGGAGTATTGATATAAAAAATCACTTATATGACGATGAAAAGCTAAATGGTGAAGTATATGCCTCCCAACCTATTATGATTAATGGCGATATTTTACTTACTTTCTCTAACGGCAAAACATTTAAAATCAATGCACAAAAAGGTATTTTAACTGCTAAAATAGATTTAGATATGGATATAAGCAACGGATTAATTGTTGCCAATGATAAAGTTATTGTGGCATCTGATAATGCCGATGTAATGGTATTTCAATAAATAATAGGACCATTAGTTTAAAAGTAGAACGCATCCTTGACATGGATGTAGCAGAGGAGCGTTACCTCTATGGTCCACCAATTACATAAATTTTATGACTTGAAAAATAATAAGCTATATGTTATAGGAATTAGCTAGTGTTTGTTTTATTTATTTTTTAAGGATTAATAATGGATCTAAAAGTTGCAATAGTTGGAAGACCAAATGTAGGAAAATCTACATTATTTAATAGATTAGCAGGAAAAAAGCTAGCTCTAGTTCATGATCTTCCTGGTGTTACACGTGATAGAAAAGAAGTTAAAGCCAAATTAAAAGATTTGGAATTAACTATTATCGATACTGCAGGATATGAAGAATCTACAGAAGGAAAAATGGAAAACCGTATGTGGCTTCAAACTAAAAGAGCCATTGATGAATCTGATGTGGTTTTATTTTTATTTGATGCTAGAGCAGGCATTCAAGCCTATGACGAACACTTTGCAGACTTAGTTAGAAAAAGTGAGAAACGAGTTATTTTATTAGCAAACAAATGCGAAGGAAAAGCTCAAGAACAAGGGATTTTTGAAGCATATAAACTAGGATTAGGTGAACCTTTAATTTTTTCTGGTGAACACAGCATCGGTTTTGATGAGCTTTACATGAGCTTAAAAGAAATTGAAGAAACAATAATATCTAAAACAGATGAAGAAGATGATGTTGAAAATAGTGAAGAAGATATTGAAGCTCTAAAAAAGAAACCAATTCAAATTGCAATAGTTGGAAGACCAAATGTAGGAAAATCCACACTAGTTAATGCTTTACTTAATGATGAACGAATGCTAACTGGACCAGAAGCCGGATTAACAAGGGACGCTATTACATCTCAATGGAACTGGAAAGGTTGGAAAATAAATTTAGTTGATACTGCAGGTCTTCGTAAACAAGCAAAAGTAACTGGAGCAATTGAAAAGATGTCTGTTGAAAGTACTTTATACGCAACAAACATGGCTCAAGTTGTGATATTAGTATTAGATGCTGATGCAATTCTTGATAAACAAGACCTTACAATTGCACGAAAAGTTCTAGACGAAGGCAGAGCTCTTGTTATAGCTGTTAACAAATGGGATATTGCTGATAAAAAAGAAGCTCTTGATAGATTAAATGATAAACTTGCGACATCTCTTACTCAAGCAGAAGGAGTGCCTACTGTTATAATTTCAGCATTAAAGAAAAAAGGTTTGGATAAATTACTTAGTGCTGTTATTAAAGTATATGAAAGATGGAATGTTAGAATCCCTACAGCACCTCTTAACAAATGGTTTAGAGATGTTCAAGATCAAAACCCTGCCCCTCTTGGCAAAAACAAGAGAAGAATCAAACTTAAATATATTACCCAAGCTAAAACTCGCCCACCTTCATTTTATATGTTTTCAAGCAATCCTGAAGGATTACCTGATTCTTATTTAAGATATCTCACTAATCAACTACGTGATACATTTAAGCTTCATGGTATACCTATCAGAATTTCAGTTAGAAAATCAGATAATCCATATGCAGAATAATAAAAAGCCACCTTTCCGGTGGCTTTTATTTATTTTATTTATACATAAAACTATCCAAATGTTACACCTCTACTTGCAACTTTTGATGCTGGGGCATCATTTAGTGATATATTAATATTAGAAGTATCCAATATACCCAATCTTTGAGATAGAAAATCTGTTAAATCTGCAACAAACTTATCCTTATTACCAAATCCTATAGATAATACATCTACAAGCGCACCTTTTACTTCACAACTTCCAGCAAAAGACATATTTGGATTATAAATAAAGTTTGTTACAATATAATTAATTGGCTTACCAAGCACAATAGAAACCAACTTTGCACTATCTTCCACCAATTCTTTAGAATTATTAAAATCTACATTTGTATAAACTGTTAAATATGGCATTTAATCCTCCCTTAGTGAAGTTGTGTATGATATAAAGATGCATACACTCCATTTTCTTTATTTATCAACTCATCATGAGAACCTGTTTCAACAATCTTACCATAGTTTACAACAACAATTTTATCTGCATTTCTAACTGTTGATAAACGGTGAGCAATGATAAATACAGTTCTATCAGCCATAAGATTATCTATTGCTTGTTGAACGATTGCCTCTGATTTATTATCTAGAGCAGAAGTAGCTTCATCTAAAATAACTATTGGAGCATTTTTAATGAAAGCACGAGCTATTGCAATACGTTGTTTCTGCCCTCCAGATAACATAACACCTCGTTCTCCAATTTGAGTATCCAAACCTTTTTCTAAACCAGATATAAATTCATCTAAACAAGCATGCTTAACAGCCTTATTAATTTCTTCTTCAGTAGCATTCTCTTTACCCAAAAGAATATTGTCTCGGATTGTTCCACCAAACAAAAAGTTGTCTTGAAAAACGATAGCAATATTACTGCGAAGAGAATCTATATCAAATTCTTTAATATCTGTTCCATCAATCTCTATTTTACCACCTGTAACATCATAAAAACGAGGAAGCAAGTTTACTAGAGTAGACTTTCCACCACCTGAATTACCAACAAAGGCTATTGTTTGTCCTATGTTTATTTTCAAGTTTACATCTTTCAAAACTTCCTTATCTTTAACATATGAAAATTTTACATCTTTATATTCAATACTATTTGTTGGCTTAGATAATATTTTAGGATTTTTGCAATTCATAATTTCTGGAACTTTTTCTAGATTTGTAAACACACGCTCCATTGCCATCAATGCCATTTGCACACTATTAAAATTATTTCCAATACTTTTTATTGGATTATATAACATAATGAGCGCAGCAATAAATGATACAAAACTACCAGAAGTTATTTGCGCTGTTACAATTAAGTATGACCCTAACCAGATTACTGCTGCAATACCAAATGACACGATGAAGTGCATAAGAGGAGAAAGCATTCCTGTTCTTTGAACCATTTTCATACCAATGCTAAATACGCTATCAAGTGTATCGCAAAAACGTTTATTTTGATATTCATATAGATTATATGACGAAATAATACGATTACCACTATATGTTTCATTAAAATGTGTCATAACAGCAGAACCTGAAAATACGGATTTATCCATTAACCCTTTAATTTTTTTACGGACTCTTGTTAAGGGGAATAAAGCACCTAAGAGAATCAATGTTGCAACAATTGCTAACTGCCATGAATTATAAAACAACACACAAATTAATGATATTGAAGAAAATAAGCGTGTTGTAAATAATTTCATATTATTTAACAAACCACTACAAGCTGAATCAACATCATTATTAAAACGAAATATAATATCACCTGATGTATTTTTATCAAAAAATGATGCATTATAACGCATTAATTTTCCAAACAATGTTTTCTTTACATCCATAGCGACCTTTTGACCAACCCATGTATTTAAATAGGTTGCAGTATAGGTTAAAAGACTTTGAATAGAACTAAATACAATGATTAAAATAGGAATAAGAAATGTTGATGCTCCTCCTGTATTTTTTTCAACCATTACAACATCCATATATGGCTTAAGAGCCCATGCGATTACAGCATCCATTGAACCGATTGGAATTGTTATTAATACGGCAATTAAAGCTCTTCCCCAGTATGGTTTTACATATGGTAATATTTTTCTATAATTTACAACAATATTTAAACCTAAAAATTTTGCTTTTAATTTTTTAAACATAGTTATCCCTACATATAGTTAAGTAAAAAAACATTATTAAATTTAAGATACGCATTACTTAACAAATTTTTTATACAATGTAAATACAAAAAGAATAGATATTATGTAATTTATACAAAAAAGCCGCACCCATAGAGGAAGCGGCGATTAGATAGTCCTATAGTCCAAATAATATGTTAAAGAATTTCTAGAGATCCAGCAGCCGTTCTTCCTCGATCATCATATATCTCATAACTAATGCGCTGTCCTTCATATAGTTTTCTCAAACCTATTTCTTCTAGCTTTGTAATATGAACAAAAACATCTTTACCGCCACTTTCTGGTTGAATAAAACCATATCCTTTGCGGGAATTAAACCATTTAACAGTACCTGTTGTCATAGTATCTCCTTATTATAAAAATATTTCACTTCTCCGTTAGATTAACACCTAACGGCTATTACTTATAATTACTATTTATTTTAGAGTCAAGAATTAATATCTATTTTTAATTGTATTTTATAAAATTTCTGAAACTAAATTTTTGATACTAGATCTAAATTCTGGAGAAATATTAGTATCTTTAATTTTCTCATTTAATACTTTAACAATTTCATCTTTATATTTAGGCTTATTTATAGCTATTCTTTTCAAATAGTATAGTGTAGCTTCAAATATTTGTTTATCCTCATTATCAAGACCTGATAAAAAACTTAAATATACTGGTGAAAAACGTTTTTTTACTTCTGTATGGTTTAGTGCATATGATGCTTTTTGAATTTTTTCAGCCTCAATTGGAGTTAATTCTCCATCTTTGGTACGAAGCAAAAAACTTTTAAGTTTCTTAAACATAGAAGAGCTAACGCTTGTTGACATATTAACCTCTCATAATGATATTGACTTATCTATTAAGATAGAGGGCATTTTTTGATTTTGCAATTATTTTTATATTATTTGTTAGAAAAAATATTGACACTTTAGATAAACAAGAATATTAATCAGCCATATTTATTGCTTGATCGTCTAATGGTAGGACAGCGGACTCTGACTCCGTTAATCTTGGTTCGAATCCAGGTCAAGCAGCCAATTTGAACAGGCTTGTGATTTTAGGTCGCAAGCCTTTGTTTTTCTTTATTTGTCAATAATTTTAGTCACAAACTTGAGACATATCTTGAGTTACCAGATATTCGTTCGGTCCCTCAATTTTCGTATCAAAACGTTCAATAAAGTTCCATTTGCCGTTGTCTAATGCAAGATGAAAGCATTCACAGTGTTTAATTTCTCCAATTTTATATCCGCACGCCCAACACAATGCACGTGTCACTCCTCCATGAGAAGCGATAGCAATGTTTGTGTGAGTATCATTTACTAGAATATCATCCAGGCATGATTTTACACGATTAAAATTTTCTGTAATCCTTTGTTGTTTTTCATCATTATCAGAATACCAAAAACCAAAAGCCGTTTCAATTAACCTCTCATCAGGAATGATTTCAATATTGGTATTATTGATAGCCATTTTTGCAGTGTCGATAGCTCGTTTAAGTGGACTTGAATAAACTACCTCGATATTTTTATCAATCAAAAATTCTGCTAATTTTTTAGCTTGAGAAATTCCCGTATAATTTAAGGTAGATTCAACATCAATACCATTTCGTTGTCCATGTCTAAAAAAATAAAAATTTCTTTTCATAACTATTTCCCTTGCAAAATATATCAAATAATTTCTAGGTATAGTACCATATTTAATATTTGTTTCAACTTTAATTTTAGTCCGTGCCTTTCAAGATGTTCATAGACCTTAATTCTTTGCACAAAATAATTAAGTTGCTAATCTTTCTTTCATGAAGCGGAGTTGATCTTTAATAGAAATAACTTCTTTGCGATGTTGCTGTAAAAGTTCGATGACTGTACACCACGCGCAGCCAACAAAACCACCCTCTTTATGGGGGATTTTTTTATGGATACTTCACCTAAGCTGAAGAACCAAGTGATTCGGAATTGCATCGTAAGCCGCAAGCGCATTTTTGCTTGTGGTGAAGCGGTAAAATCATTGAGTTGAATGCTCAATACTTCAAGATCAAGCAGCAAAAGAATGAACACTCTAGCGATACTTATTTTATTGACAAAACCTTTTAAATAAGCTATATTTTTTCTGTTAGTTTAATTATTAATAAATCGCGAAAAGGCGCGAAAATTGTTTATTATGGAAAAATTATCAATTATCTCACCCCTAGCTGAAATTGGTGAGGGGAGTACTATCGGGCGATTTGTGATCATAGATGATGGCGTTAAAATCGGCAAAAATTGCTATATCGGTGATTATTGTCGCTTCTCAGGAGATGTTATTATTGGTGATGGAACTTATATCGGTGCGAGGGTTTCTATTTATGGCAATACTGTTATCGGATGTAATAATCTTATTTCAGATAATTGTTGTATTGGTCTTCCTTCGGAACACATTGGGTATCATAATTATGTAGGTAAAGTCATTATAGGTGATAACAACCATATCTGCAGTTGTTGCACTATCGACTGTGGTAACAATTTCGGCTCTGTGCAGAAGAATGAGCTTTTGCCTTACATCACTGAAGGTAATTACCCAGAAGATGCAACGGTGATTGGCAATAGGTGTTTTATCTTAAACGGTGTGGTAATTCACCATAATTGCCACGTTGGTTTGGGAGATATTCCCAATTCAGTTGACAAGGACTATGATACTATAATCTGCTCTAAGTGTAATTTGAACGGTTTTGTTCATGTTGGTAAAGGATGCGAATTGAGCAGCGGAACATTTGTTCGTGAGTGGATGTGTATTGCTCCTGGTGCTTTTACAGCCATGGGAGAACATATTGTAAAGAATGTTCCTCCTTTTGCTAAGATACTCAAAAATCGTAATTGCGGTACTCTTGAGGAAAGAATGAAGTTATTTAACGTGACTTCAGATGAAATGAAAGATATCAAGGCTATTTTTGCTATGCAGATGTCTTATTAAAAACTACAACTAAGAAAGAGATATAGCTTTGGGCTATATCTCTTTTTTATGCCTCCAATAACACTATCAAATATATACATATTAAGAAAGGGTTTTACATACAAAAATTATACTATGAATCTTTCTTTCATGAAGCGGAGTTGATCTTTAATAGAAATAACTTCTTTGCGATGTTGTTGTAAAAGTTCGATTACTGTACACCACGCGCAGCCAATTTGAACAAGGTTAGCAAAATTCTTTGCTAACCTTTATTTTTTTATCTTACAGCTAGTTTATACAATTTTTAACTACCAATTGCTTTTCATAAAACTTCCTATATTTAATCACACCTTGTGACACCTAATGAATTTGTGCGGCATTTAGTTTTCTTTCCATTTTGGTCGGTGTAAGTTGTAACACCTAGTGAATTTGTACGAGCTTTTATGGTGTTTCCTTTATTATCCTTATAAGTAGTCGTCCCAAGCGAATTTGTCCGTGCTGTGCCGATTAAACCATCGTGACCTGTATAGGTTGTTGCACCTAAAGAATTAGTTCTGGCTTTGATTGTTTTTCCTTTATTATCGGTATAAGTCGTTGTTCCGAGTGAGTTTGTGCGAGATTTGATAACCCATCCGTCACTATCCTTACAAGTTGTAATCCCCAAAGAACTGGTAGAACAACGCATATCAGCCCAAGCCGAGCCGGCAAAAAGCATACAAAACAAAGCAATTACATACCGCATCAAACATCTCCTAATATCATCATCTTACAAGCTATATAACGAAAAAACAAAGAAAAAAGTTCTGTTTATGCTCATTTCAAAAAAATTATGAGCTTTTATAAAAACATATTGACTTTTTTAGGGGGTTTGCCCGAAAATCAAACTAATTAAATAAAACTTATAGAGGATGTTGTAATGTGGACAATCATTATGCGTACTGTTATTGTTGTTGTAATGACGGCATTGTTTTATTTGGGAGCAAGAGTCCCTAATCTAATAAACATAGGTAATTTTGCTGAATGGGGTAGATTCAAACAATTTTCCTTAGGTTTACTGATAACACTTGGTGTTTTGGGCATATTGGTTCTTTGCTTTGATTTTATAAATGCTCTCGTTTGTGTAATATATATCGCAATGATTTGGCTTTTATGTGATACAGCTTTTTGGATAATCGGAAAATTTACAAATCTAACATTTGAACACTATTATGCAGGTTGGATTGCCTTAATACTTAGTGTAATCGCATTAAGTCTTGGTTGGTATTTAGAACATAATGTAAAACAAACTACTTATAATATAACAACTAACAAAGATATATCGGACTTGAAAATAGCAATGTTTGCTGATTCTCATGTCGGAACAACTTTTAACGCTGAAGGATTTAAGAAGCATTTAGAAAAAATTCAAGCACAAAATCCTGATATTGTTGTGGTCGTCGGAGATTATGTAGATGATGATACAACTAAAGAAGATATGATTGCTGCCACAGAAGCTTTAGGACAATTAAAAACAAAATATGGCGTTTATTATGTTTTTGGCAACCATGATAAAGGATATCATGGATTTCATCATCGTGGATATGGAGCAGATGAGTTGATTAACGAGCTAACTAAAAACAATATTAAAGTTTTGCTTGATGAAACTGTTTCAATTAATAACGATTTTTATTTAATTGGTAGAAGAGATGCGTCAAGTTATAGAAAACAAAGGCTTTTGCGACAATCTATGGAAGAGCTGGTTAAAGATTTGGATAAAAACAAATATATGATTGTTTTAGACCATCAGCCGACAGAATATGATGAACAATCAGAAGCAGAGGTTGATTTAGTTTTAAGTGGTCATACACATGGAGGACAATTATATCCTTTTAATCAAATAGGTAAGTGGATTAAAGCGAATGATGCTATTTATGGTCTTGAAAAACGAAAAAATACAAATTTTGTTGTCACCTCGGGAATTTCTAACTGGGCCCTTAAATTCAAAACTGGAACACAATCAGAATTTGTTGTTATCAATATTAAAAACCAAGCTTTAAGGTGAAAACAATGAAAAGAGAAGTTAATTATAAGGAAACAAGCCGAGCGAAAGCTTTTGAACTTTGGATGAAAGCCCCAAATCCGATGGTAACATTCTTCAAGACATTGGATGTTTCCAATCTTGTTAAAATTTCAAAGAAGAAAAAGCTAAAATTTAATATGTTACTAGATTATTGCATCGGTAAAGCCGCTGTTAGCATAAAGGAGTTTTATATACTTCCAGTTGGCAATCAGCTCATACAATATGATAGCATAGCTATTAACACTATTGTTAAAAACAAAGAAAATGAGGTTAGTTCTTGCGACATATTATATACGGATAACTTGGAAACATTTAATCA
>JAEIGA010002834.1_pt1 | contig 27432 bp, 20 predicted proteins | sample 9270691 | NCBI WGS metagenome assembly JAEIGA01 (sample SAMN17057246, study PRJNA624740) | gut metagenome | biome: biome; isolation source: fecal sample | host: Bos grunniens | place: China: Xizang | collected 2019 | reverse complement strand
CTGAGAATCCGCAGCCCTTCACGAGATCTGTGATCTCATGGATCTTCATGTCGAAACGGATGTCCGGCTTGTCAGATCCATAGAAGTCCATTGCGTCGTACCAGCTCATACGAGGGATACGCTCCGCGATCTCCACATTGAGAACGTTCTTGAAGAGAGTTCTCATCATGCCCTCGAATGTATTGAGAACATCCTCCTGCTCCACGAATGACATCTCGCAGTCGATCTGAGTGAACTCAGGCTGACGGTCAGCGCGGAGATCCTCGTCACGGAAACAGCGTACGATCTGGAAGTAGCGGTCGTAACCGGCCACCATGAGAAGCTGCTTGAATGTCTGCGGAGACTGAGGAAGAGCATAGAACTGACCTGGGTTCATACGTGATGGAACCACGAAGTCACGCGCTCCTTCAGGAGTTGACTTGATGAGATATGGAGTCTCGATCTCAAGGAAGTTCTGAGCATCGAGATAATTGCGTACCTCATGAGCGATCTGGTGACGGATCTTGAGCGCTCTCTGAAGAGGGTTTCTACGAAGGTCGAGATAACGATACTTTGCTCGGAGTTCCTCACCACCGTCACTGTCATCTTCAATTGTGAATGGAGGAGTATTAGCCTTATTGAGAACCTTGATCTCGCTCAAAGTGATCTCGATGTCACCTGTCGGCATCTTAGGGTTCTTGCTCTGGCGCTCAACCACCTGACCTGTAACCTGAAGCACCCACTCTCTTCCGAGCGCACTTGCAGTCTCTACAAGCTCTGCGTCTGCATGAGCATCAACCACAAGCTGAGTGATACCATAACGGTCTCTTAGGTCAACGAATGTCATACCGCCAAGCTTTCTTGACTTCTGTACCCATCCTGCCAGTGTTACTGTCTGGCCAACATTTTCTATGCGGAGCTCTCCGCAGGTGTGTGTTCTATACATATGTTTGAATTTTATATTTTCTCTATCATCTCGACCAAGCTGCTCTTGTCATCTCGACCAAGCTACTCTTGTCATCTCGACCAAGCTGCTCTTGTCATCTCGACCAAGCTACTCATGTCATCTCGACCAAGCTGCTCATGTCATCTCGACCAAGCTGCTCATGTCATCTCGACCAAGCTACTCTTGTCATCTCGACCAAGCGAAGCGCGTGGAGAGATCTAAAATCTGACAAAAATACGAAATAAATAATAATTGTAATACATTTGCATCCCTAAATTAAATATATAAATATGTGGTTGATACTGGCTTTTGTATCCGCGACGTTTCTCGGATTTTATGATACATCGAAAAAGGCATCGCTCAAGGGCAATGCTGTACTCCCCGTACTGTTCCTGAACACAGTCTTCTCGACACTGATATTCTCACCGTTTCTCCTGGATCACATCGGAGGGTTCGGCTGGTTTTCCGGCAACTTGACTGCAACCCCTTCAACACTCGAAGCACACCTTCTGGTAATACTGAAAGCTTTCATCGTGCTGTCTTCGTGGATCTGTGGATATTACGGACTGAAGCATCTTCCGCTGACCATTGTAGGTCCTATCAATGCCACCAGACCTATGCTGGTGCTGGTCGGTGCAATGCTTTTCTTCGGCGAACGTCTCAACTGCTACCAGTGGATCGGTGTCGCGATGACCATCGGATCGGTCTTTCTGATGAGTCGTGCAGGCAAAAAGGAAAATATTGATTTCAAGAGAAACAAATGGATATGGTGTATCGGACTGGCAACACTCCTGGGAGTTGTCAGCGGCCTGTATGACAAGTTCATCATGAAGTCTCTCAGTCCTATATTCGTGCAGAGCTGGTTCAATCTGTATCAGATGATCATCATGACTGTAATCTGCGGCCTGATATGGTTTCCAAACAGGAAGCAATCAACTCCATTCCAATGGAGATGGTCGATCCCACTTATTTCCATTTTCATCTGCATTGCTGATTTTGCGTACTTCTCTTCACTCAATCATACAGACTCTCTGATCTCGGTGGTTTCGCTCGTGCGCAGATCATCTGTAATCATCTCATTCATATGCGCAGTGATATTCTTCAAGGAGCGGAACCTCAAAGCAAAGATTCTTGATCTTATTCTATTGCTCACCGGAATGGCCTTCATATGGATAGGAACAAGATAAATTACTATATTTGCGAGGAAATCAATTAAGATATGGAAGTAAGAGCTAAAAAGGCCCTTGGCCAGCATTTTTTGACAGATCTGTCCATAGCACAGAGAATCGCTGAAGCATTGATAGTTCCGTGCCCGGGTCTGGATGTGCAGAATGACGCCGGCAACCCTATGCCAGCCCTTGAAGTCGGACCGGGAATGGGAGTTCTGACACAGTATGTACTCCAAAGACCGGAAGTGGATCTGCGAATGGTAGAAATTGATACAGAATCTGTAGACTATCTTCTTGTACACTTCCCGCAAGTAAACGGAAAACTTATCGAAGCCGACTTTCTCAAGCTGAAGCTGGAGACATTCTTCCCAGGACAGTTCTGCGTGATCGGAAACTTCCCATACAACATCTCATCACAGATTTTCTTCAAGGTGCTTGACTACAAGGAGCAGGTGCCGCAGGTTGTCTGCATGATCCAGAAGGAGGTCGCTGAACGAATTGCAGAGAAACCGGGAACCAAGACCTATGGTATTCTCTCGGTACTTCTGCAGGCATGGTATGATATCGAATATCTGTTCACAGTAGGAGAAGGAGCATTCAACCCTCCGCCAAAGGTGAAATCTGCAGTAATCAGACTCGTGCGCAACCAGCGCACAGAACTCGGATGCGACGAATCTTTGTTCAAGACAGTGGTGAAGACCGGCTTCAACCAGCGCCGCAAGACTCTCAGAAATTCTCTCAAGCCGCTTATCAGAGCAAAGGCAGACCGTCTCGGATGGTCAGAGGAGAAGTTGGCGGAATTTGTAGCAGATCCTGTTTTTGAATTGCGTCCGGAGCGTCTCAGCGTAGAGGATTTCATTGCCTTGACCTTGAAACTGGCATAACATTGCGCACACAAGGCGTTTTCGCTAAAGTGTTAATATCTAATCATTTACAATATCTCACCTGCGACATTTTGACCACCCGAAATTCATCATGTAATTGATTATCAATAACATAAGAAAAACGCACCAAACATCAAAGCCTCCACTACCCTACAGCCAAAGCAACAGAGACACCACACACAGAACAAACAATTTAACATCAGAAAATATGAAGGTACTTTTAGTAAACGGTAGCCCGCACAAAGAGGGATGTACATATACAGCTTTGAAAGAAGTTGAGAAAGAGCTGAATGACGCAGGTGTCGAGACTGAAATCATCTGGCTCGGGGTTAAACCTATTTCCGGATGTCTTGGATGCGCAAAGTGCATCAAGAAAGGTCCTGAAGGCGAGAAACCATCACTGAGGTGCTGCATTGAAGATGGTGTGAATGAGTTCCTTGACAAGGCTGAACTTGCTGACGGATTCGTCTTCGGAAGCCCGGTTCACTATGCTGCACTTTCGGGAGCGCTCACATCGTTCATGGACCGCGCCTTCTATGGAAAGGGCAAGGTATTCCGCTACAAGCCAGCTGCCGGCATCGTCAGTGCACGCCGCGGTGGAACGACTGCTGCATTTGACCAGATTAACAAATACTTCACAATATCATCAATGCCGGTAGTATCATCCAAGTATTGGAACATGGTACACGGAAACACTCCGGAACAGGTCCTTCAGGACGAAGAAGGCATGCAGGTAATGCGCGAGCTTGGCCGCAATATGGCATGGTTGCTCAAATGTATTGAGGCAGGTCGTGCTGCAGGCATCCCAGATCCTGTCAAGGAAAAGCCAGTAATGACAAACTTCATCAGATAAACTCACTCAGGCTGACTATATAAAAGATACAACTGTAGGCTACGAAGCTGAGAAGCATCAGTGCTCCACCCGCCCTTCCTATGCGGATAGTCAGTCAAAGTGATTCCTAGAATTAAAGATATATTGAAGATATTGGACCCGACTATGTTTACCAAAGCTAGGCGGGTCTTTTGGTAGTATGCCCCAAAGACAATGCCTGCCAATGAGACGACCAAAGCATATACTCCATGACTATTTTATGAGATTCATCACTCTCTCGACCTTATACTCGTAAATTTTTGAACAAGGTTCATATCGATACGGAACGTATTCGAAAAGCTGAAGATTCAAAGACTCCGGTTTCGAGACCAGCGCCGACATTATCTGTGTGTGCATTGACTGCTGGAAATAAAATTCCTTCTCATATCTGTCCCCGTTTCAAGGTCCTTGTAGCCAGTTCTCAGAATAAACGAAAGTATGAGACCTCCTGTGACCATAAATAATCCTGTAATGTTAATTGACACTTCATCTGGAACTGAAAAGAGGATTGATCTAATGAAGACGAGTGACGAATTCCTTTTCCATATTATATTCTTTAAGTACCTGCGAGCGTTGCGATAGCAAAACAAGAACCAATCATATTACTGTGAAGATTTTTTAATTTTATTGTAGTTTTCCATAAGTTTTGTTGTTTAATAAGCAGAAGTATTCCGGATAGACAACTATGGACAAGAAAGCAAAAGAATTTTCAGAACTTGTTATGGAAAACAAAAAACGGATCTATACGGTCTGCTATATGTTTTCCAAAGATGCAGAAGAGGTAAACGACCTGTTCCAGGAAATAATGATAAACCTTTGGAAAGGGCTGCAGACTTTCGATGGGGAAAAATATCTTAATACCTGGGTCTGGAAGGTAAGCCTGAACACTTGCATCAACCAGTCTAAAAAGAAGAAAAGGGGTCTGAATACCGTTCCGCTGGATGTAAACATCAATCTGTTTGAAGATCGCGATGATGATTCCATGCAGGTCCGGCAACTTTATGAGCGCATTGGCAAGCTGGGTTATATTGACCGAAGCATAATTCTGATGTGGTTGGAAAACCTGAGTTATGAAGATATCGGAAATATCCTGGGAATCACTGCCAACAATGTGTCTGTAAGACTTGTCCGAATCCGGGAAAAGCTCAAGTCAATGTAAAACAATCTAAATCAACGGAAATGGAAAAGAACAGTTTCGACATTTCACAGGAAATGGAACAGATGCGCGCCCAATTCAAGATTCTTTCTGAAAAGATAGAAAGGCAGGAGATCATTTCAAATAGACATCTTATGTCATACTTGAAGAATAAAATTAACACTTACGACTGGTGGGATACATGGGTACAGATTGCAGGGCTTATCATCTGCTGTCCTATTCTTATCATTGTAGCGGAAATTACAGGGATGGCACCATGGATCAATATCGTGACCGTCATCTACTGTATTACGGGAACAGCACTGCTCATAATCAAAAAGAAAAGGCAGGATAAACTGCTGGACTACAACGGAGATATCAGGCAGTTCGCAAAAGGAGTGAAGACAATCAGAAAATGGAACAGAAGATCCTATCTGATCAGTCTCCCGCTGGTATTGCTCTACATAGTACTCTATTGCATCAATTTCTTCAGTACAAATCCTTCTGCAAAAAACATCATCGGTACGGATTCGCTGATTGGTATGATTGCATCTATTGCCGCTACGATCATCCTTGCCATCTTTGTAGATAACAGAAAACGAGGACTACTCGATGATATGACTGACGAAATAGGGTGAAAATTTGGTCCACAATTTGGTCCATAAAACACAAAAACGGCACTACAGATATCTGTAATGCCGTTTTCTGCGGTGAGAGGGGGATTCTTCGCTAGGGCTCAGCGACTTCGTCGATGACGAACCCCCAGGGGTTCTCACCCCCATAACACAAAAAGGAAGTCTTGCGACTTCCTTTCTGCGGTGAGAGGGGGATTCGAACCCCCGGTACGGTTGCCCGTACGTCAGTTTAGCAAACTGGTGGTTTCAGCCACTCACCCATCTCACCAAGCTGACCTATTTTCCAATAGGACTGCAAAGATATAAATAAAATTGGTTATCCACCAAATAAATATGCACAATTTACTGTTTTGCGATGTTTTCACGCATCTCAGTATCTGCCTGGATATTCTTCATCTTGTAATAATCCATGATACCAAGGTTACCGCTGCGGAATGCTTCTGCCATTGCAAGAGGGACTTCAGCTTCAGCTTCTATCACGCGGGCGCGGGCTTCCTGAGCCTTAGCCTTCATTTCCTGCTCAAGCGCAACTGCCATGGCGCGACGCTCTTCAGCACGAGCCTGTGCGATATTCTTATCAGCCTCAGCCTGATCCATCTGGAGAACAGCACCGATGTTCTTTCCGATGTCAATGTCGGCGATGTCGATTGAAAGAATCTCAAATGCAGTTCCTGCATCAAGACCTTTCTCAAGAACAACCTTTGAAATGCTGTCTGGATTCTCAAGAACCGATTTGTGGCTTTCAGCCGAGCCGATTGATGATACGATTCCTTCACCGACACGGGCGAGGACAGTTTCTTCTCCGGCACCACCGACGAGCTGCTTGATGTTTGCACGAACTGTCACACGAGCCTTGGCAATGAGCTGGATACCGTCTTTTGCAACCGCAGTTACTGGCGGAGTATTGATAACCTTAGGATTTACTGACATCTGAACAGCCTCAAACACATCGCGACCTGCAAGATCTATCGCAGCCGCCATCTTGAAATCAAGAGAGATATTCGCCTTGTCAGCTGAAATCAGCGCATTGACAACCTTAGGAACATTTCCTTTTGCAAGATAATGCGCTTCAAGTTCATTGGCATAAAGTGTGAGGCCTGCTTTTGTTCCTGTCACCATCGCCATGACGATTGTATTAGGAGAAACTCCTCTCCATCGCATGAGAACCAGCTGAAGGAGTGAAATACGTACACCTGATATCAACGCCTGGAACCAAAGTGTCACAGGGAAGAACCAGAGAAAGACCAGAAGGCCGACAATAGCGACCGCGATCCAAACTATTAGCATTGTATCCATATCTGATATTATTGATTTATTTTCTTTACATATATTTTGGAATCATCAAGTAAAGCGACCTCAACAGGAGTTCCTTTGTCAATGATACCGCTCATAGATGTCACCTCCAGCACATGGTTGCCAAAGCGGACATTGCCCATCGGAGCAAGACGAGTCAATGCCAGACCGGTATCACCCTGCTTCACTTCAACATCCTGCACCACAGCCTTTGATGTGATGTTTGTATCCAACGACATTTTCTGCCATGTCTTAGCACGAAGTACCCAGATAAGCATTGCAACAAGAAGCACGCAGACAACAGCTGTGACAATCAGGCCATATGTCATGCCGTGCTCACTGAAGGCATAATAACACGCACCGCCCATGGATACCACACCTAATACGCCTGCGATTCCAATTCCAGGTATGAGAAGAATCTCCGCAAACAGGAGGAGAAGTCCAAGAATAATCAATGCTATTATCAGTCCCATATTCTATATATCGTTTTCCGGTTCATACATATTCAGGTGGAGATCTTCACCATGCGAAAGTTTCTTGAACACATACTCCTGAGCCTGCTCCTCGACGACAGACTGATCTTCCGCTGAATTGCGATTGATGAATATTCCCTTCTTGAGAAACTCATACTCGATCTTCTGCAGCTCTACCTTAGCCTCCTCAAGCTTCATCTGAAGTCCTGGAATATCTCTTTCCAGTTCCATGATGTCCTCGCTGAGAGAAAATCTTTCCCCCGCATCATTGCTGAATGCAAGATCCTGCCTGAGATCATCAAGTCTTGAAGATATGACCTCTATCGAATCCTTGAGTTCCCTGACTTTATCCATTTGAGTCATATATACGGATGTGACATCGTCCTTAGGCTGCTCATTCTCTGGCTTCACAGAAGTTTCTTCAGTCTTCTTGTCATGAGGTGCCATCATGGACAGCTGCTTCAACTCATCCGGATCAGTGACGGCAGAATGCAAAGGGTATCTGTCGTATTCAAGAACGTATATCCATACACTGTCTGCAGGGCAATCCCTTGTAGATGCGAAAAGACTATGTCTTTCATCTTCTGAATCGATAAAAAGAAGGTCATCAGCAGGAGAAGAAAAAGGGATTCCCATATTCTGAGGCATCGACCATCTGCCCTCATCTTCATTCCAGGAAGAATAATATATGTCATATCCTCCCATGCCATAAAAACCGTCAGAAGCAAAATACAAGGTCTTTCCGTCTGGTGAAAGCATCGGACAGATTTCATTTGAAATCGGAGTGGAAATATCTTCAACCTTTTTCGGCTGTGTCCAGAGAGTATCATGAAGCTCTGTCACGAAAATACTCCTGACACCATCCTCATCCACAGCTGAAAAATAATGTATATCGTTCCAGTCGGGAGCATACGACGCACGCACATAGGTATCTGTACATACTGAATCCAACTGATTGGGAAGCCTTCTCCAGCTATGGTTCTCAAGAGGATAATATAGATAGAAATCGTCGACAGAAGACATTCTGCGCGAGACCATCTTAGGTTTTCTGACAAATTGAGACATATTGCTTCCGTTCTCAGAAAGAACAAGTTTCCTTGATATTGCCGCAAGTGTTGCGGAATCAACCGATACAGTCGAATCCTCTGCCATCTCCAGAATCAGATCATAGACGGCAAGGGCATCGTCAAAGCAATATGAGCGATGCAGCGAGTCAGCAATCCTGGCAAGCGTATCCACTTGAGCCACAGCAACATGCTCTGTCACCGGAACAGAAAGAACTGCCCATATCACTGTTTTTAGTATGACCTTGACTCCTGACATCCGTTTTATAAAAAATTATCCAACTTGCAAAGTTAATATTTTTCCGCTCAAATAGTACGGTTACGCCCACATACATGCTCGGATAATGCATTTAAAAGGCGAAAAAACGGCCACTTTCTTTATTTATTGGAAAAAAGTCGTAAATTTGTGCCCTATTTTGCGTTAGGTAAAATCAAATTCATTAAAATCATAACAATTATGCAAAGTAAAGGTGCAATAAAACTTGTAGCGATTCTGCTTCTTTTTGCAGCACTTTGGCAGCTTTCTTTCACTGTTGTTTCTAACAAGCAGGTGAAGAATGCAGAGAAGTATGCAGAGGCAACAGTTGCTGCAATGGCGACAGACAATTCAGTAATGAATCTGTCTGATTCAGCAAAGAACGCTGTTCTTGACTCAGTAAGAGTTAAGGCTAACAGGTATTACCTCGATTCTATCGCTTCAGAGAAGGTATACCTTGGTTACACACTCAGAGACGTTCAGGCTAAGGGTATCAACCTCGGTCTCGACCTCAAGGGTGGTATGAACGTAATGCTTCAGGTTCAGATGGAGGATCTCGTAAGAGCTCTTGCATCAAACCCATGTGACGAGTTCAATGCAGCTCTCGCAGAGGCTAAGGCAGCAAGCAAGACTTCGAAGACAAACTTCGTAGATCTTTTCGCTACAGCTTGGGAGACAAACAAGGGAGAGAAGACTCTTGCTGAAGTATTCAAGAGCGAGGAAGTAAAGCGTAATGCAACAGACGCTGAGGTCATCGAGATCATCAGAGTAAAGGCTGACAACGCTATCGACAACTCATTCAACGTGCTCAGCAGACGTATCGACCGTTTCGGTGTAACTCAGCCAAATATCCAGAAGGTAAGAGGTGGTACAGGCCGTATCCTCGTTGAACTTCCAGGTGTAAAGGAACCAGAGCGTGTAAGAAAGCTCCTCCAGGGAACAGCTTCCCTCGAGTTCTGGGAGACATTCTATAGCAGTGAGGTTTATGGTCAGCTTCTTGAGGCAGAAAGAGTTATCGCAGCTCTCAATGCAAGCGAGGACACAACTGAGGCAGCTCAGGCTCCTCTCCGTTCTATCCTCCAGATGAACAACTCTGCAAACGCTTGCATCGGTTATGCAAACTACGCTGACACAGCTAAGATCAACAGCTATCTTTCTATGCCGGAAGTCAGAAAGGTTCTTGACAGCAGACTCCTTCCTATGTGGTCAGCAAAGGCTGTCAACGGAACTGATGACATCTTCGAGCTCGTTGCTATCAAGAATCAGGGTAATGGTGCTCCACTTGACGGTGAGTCTGTTGAGAGCGCACGTGCTCAGTTTGCAAGAAACGGAAGCGACGCTGAGGTTTCAATGTCAATGACAAGAGAGGGTGCAACAACTTGGGCAAGACTTACAAACGACAACGTGAACAGACAGATCGCTATCGTTCTCGACGGTCTCGTATACTCTTATCCAGTCGTTAACGAGAAGATCGAAGGCGGTCAGTCTTCAATCTCAGGAAACTTCACAGTTGAGGAGGCTCAGGACCTTTCAAACGTTCTTGAGTGCGGTAAGCTCCCAGCGCCAGCAAAGATCATCCAGGAGCAGGTTGTAGGACCTACTCTCGGTGCTAAGTCAATCAAGGCTGGTCTCATCTCATTCGTGATCGCATTCTTGCTCGTTCTCGTATATATGATCTTCTTCTACAGCAGAGCAGGTCTTGCAGCTGACATCGCACTTCTTTGCAACGTTGTGCTTCTCTTCGGAACACTCGTTTCATTCGGTGCAGTGCTCACTCTCCCTGGTATCGCCGGTCTCGTATTGACTCTCGGTATGGCTGTGGATGCCAACGTCATCATCTACGAGCGTATCAAGGAAGAGATTCGTGCAGGCAAGGGTCTCAGCAAGGCTATCGCTGACGGTTATTCTAACGCTTACTCAGCTATCATCGACGGTCAGATCACTACCCTCCTTACAGGTGTTGTTCTCTTCGTATTCGGTTCAGGTCCTGTACAGGGCTTTGCAACTACCCTTATCATCGGTATCATCACATCTATCGTGACATCTATCTTCATCACAAGACTCTACTTCGAAGACAGACTCGCAAAGGGTAAGAACATCACATTCGACAACAAGCTTACAAGAAACTTCCTTCAGAATACTAAGGTTGACTTCCTCGGTAAGAAGAAGATCGCTTATATCGTGTCAAGCATCCTCATCGTAGTTTCACTCGCTTCTATCTTCACCAAGGGCTTCACTTATGGTGTTGATTTCACAGGTGGACGTACATATGTAGTGAAGTTTGACAAGAACGTTGAGGCTGAGGAGGTTCGTCAGTCAGTAGTTGAGGCGTTCGACGCAGCAGCTAAGGCAGCAGATCTCGGCAGAACTTCAGCAGAGGTTAAGCAGTTCGGTGGTGACGATCAGATGAAGATCACTACTACTTATAAGACTGATTCTGAGAACCCGGCTGATGACACTGAGGTTGCTAAGATTCTCTACACAGCACTCAAGGGTCATTTCCAGAACGAACTTGACTTCTCTGAGTTCGAGTCAACTGATACAAACCCATTCGGAATCATCAGCTCAGACAGAGTAGGCGCAGCTATCGCCAAGGAGACAACTCGCGATGCAATCTTCGCAGTTCTCTTCGCTCTCGTGATTATCTTCGCTTACATCGCTGTTCGTTTCCAGGGTTGGACTTGGGGTCTTGGTGGTGTTCTCGGTCTTGCACATACAGCAGTTATCGTGATCGGATTCTTCTCACTCTTCACAGGTGTTCTTCCGTTCACTCTCGATGTTGACCAGACATTCATCGCTGCTATCCTTACTATCATCGGTTACGCAATCAACGATACAGTGGTTATCTTCGACCGTATCCGTGAGTACAAGACTCTCCATCCAAAGGCTGACTTCAAGACTAATGTGAATGCGGCTCTTAACAGCACACTTTCACGTACAATGAATACATCCCTCACTACTCTCATCACAATGCTTGCAATTGCAATCTTCGGAGGTGAGGCGATCAGAGGTCTCGCTGTTGCATTGATTCTCGGTATCGTTATCGGTACTTATGCATCAATCTTCATCGCAACCCCACTCATGTACGATCTTACAAAGAAGGCTGACAAGAAGGCTGCTAAGAAGGAAGACAAGTAATACTTCTATAGATATTCTCAAAAGAGCACTCCAGTTTTGGGGTGCTCTTTTTCCCTATTATCGGTATATATTCCGCTATTTTTTGTACCTTTATTCGATAACTTTAAATCCACGGAAAGATGAAAAGATTTTTTATCCTGACAGCCCTATTGGCTATTCTTGGTCTGTCTTCATGTGAGAAAGAGCCTTCAAAAGCTATTGTAGGAACCTGGAAGGCAACTACAGCAGAAATGTCCATTGGAGGAATGAAAATGGAGGTGGATATAACTGAAATGGGAGGCAACATCGAGTTTACATTCAAGAAGGACGGAACTGGACATGCCACTTTGTCTAACGACGAAGTAAACGAGACTGCAAACCTGACTTATAGTGTAGCTGGAAACATGCTGACAATAACCGTTGATGGTGAAACACATGCCTTTCCTTTCAGTATTGAAGAAAATCACATGACACTGACTTTTAGTGATGAATTCCTGGAAGAAGAAGGCGCAACATCACTACTCCTGCATTTGGAAAAACAATAAACTTAGAGGATCGGATATATTTTATTTTTGATAGGGTGACAAGATTAATTATCTTTGTCACCCTTAAATTTTTCTGCCATGTCATTCGTCCATCTTCACGTCCATACACAATACTCCATCCTTGACGGCCAGGCTTCCATAGGGGGCCTTTTTGAACGCGCTAAAGAGCTCGGAATGCCCGCATTGGCCATTACAGACCATGGAAATATGTATGGTGTAAAGGAATTCCTCAAGGTAGCAAAGAAATACCCTGAGATAAAACCTATCATAGGATGTGAAATCTATGTGACAAAGCACTATGACCATAAGATCAAGGATAAGGATCATAGAGGATATTTTCATCTGATTCTCCTGGCCAAGAACTACAACGGCTACAAGAATCTGATGAAGATAGTTTCGACAGGACATATCGAAGGAAAGTACTACGACAAGCCACGCGTCTCACATGAAATCGTAGAAAAATATTCGCAGGACCTTATCTGCTGCTCAGCATGTATCGCCGGAGAGATTGCAAGAAACATCATTGCAGGAGACATGGACGGAGCAGAAAAAGCAATACAGTGGCACAAGAATATATTCGGAGAAGACTACTACCTTGAGGTACAGGAGCACAAGACACAGATTCCAGGACAGTCTCAGGATGTATATGAGCACCAGGTTCTGGTAAATGAAGGTCTGTTTGCCTTGGCTGAAAAGACAGGTACAAAGGTAGTGGCGACAAACGACGTTCACTTTGTACGCAAGGAGGACGGTCCTGCACACGACCGACTTATCTGTCTGACAACAAACGCATACATCGACGATCCGGACCGCATGCGTTACACCCAGCAGGAATATCTCAAGAGCGAGGAAGAAATGCTGGATATCTTCTACAAACATCCTGAAGCCTTGAGCAATACTCTTGAAGTTGCGGAAAAGATCGAGAGTTTCAAAGTGGACAAGGACCCTATCCTTCCGAAGTTCGACCTTCCGGAGGAGTTCCTTGCAAACATTGACGAATATCTTGAGAAATATAAGGACATCATTGACGCCGGACGTTGCGACCCTAAGGGCAACGAGCGTGGAGAGGAGTTCTGCAGATCTGTAGCATATCTCTGCCACCTTACATATAAAGGTGCGCAGTGGAGATATGGTGAGACACTGTCTGACGTACAGGCAGAGCGAATCGAGTTTGAGCTCAAGACCATCTGCAGCATGGGTTTCCCTGACTACTTCCTCATCGTGCAGGACTTTATTGCAGCTGCTCGAAGTGAAGGCATTTCAGTAGGTCCTGGCCGTGGTTCTGCAGCCGGTTCTGCGGTTGCATACTGCCTCAAGATCACCAATATCGACCCTATCAAATATGACCTGCTTTTCGAGCGATTCTTAAACCCGGACCGAATCAACATGCCCGATGTCGACATCGACTTTGACGACGACGGACGTTACCGCGTATTCCAGTATATCGAGGAAAAATACGGCAAGGAGCAGATCTCACACGTTATCACATACGGTACAATGGCTGCAAAATCAGCCATCAAGGATGTTGCGCGCGTGAGCCGTCTGTCTATCGAGGAATCGAACAGACTGACCAAGCTTGTGCCGGACAAACCGTTTGAAATCGATGTTCTGGACGAAAACGGTAAGCCAGTACTTGATGAAGAAGGAAAGAAAAAGAAGAAGGAACTCAAGCCTAAGCTCGGCAACTGTATAAAGCACCACGACCTCAAGGAAGAGATGGAGAACGGTTCTGAGCAGGTGAAGGAGGTACTCACATATGCGGAGAAGCTCGAGGGCTGTATCCGTCAGACCGGTGTGCATGCCTGTGCCATGATCATCGGACGAAGTAACCTTACCGAATATATTCCTATTTCCATCGCTAACGACAAACTTACAGGCGAAGAGGTGTGGGTGTCGCAGTATGACGGACACTACATCGAGGAAGTGGGTATGCTCAAGATGGACTTCCTGGGCCTCAGGACCCTTTCCATCATCAAGGAGTGCCAGGCCAACATCAAGAAACGCTTCGGCATCGAGTTCGACATTGAGAAGATTCCAATCGACGACCCTAAGACATACGAACTGTACAGCCGCGGAGACACAACCAGCGTGTTCCAGTTCGAGTCGCCTGGCATGAAGGAGTGGCTCATCAAGCTGCAGCCGACACGCTTCGAAGACCTGATTGCGATGAATGCACTCTATCGTCCGGGTCCTATGGATTATATCCCTGCTTTCGTAGAACGTAAACAGGGCCGCGAGCCCATCACATACGAACTTCCGGGCATGGAGGAGATTCTCCAGGATACATATGGTATTACTGTATACCAGGAGCAGGTTATGCTTCTGTCGCGCAAGCTTGCCGGCTTCACCCGTGGTCAGGCCGATACGCTCCGTAAGGCGATGGGTAAGAAGATCATTGATCTCCTTAACTCACTCAAGGGCATCTTCATCGAAGGAGGAACCAAAAACGGACACCCGCAGGAAGTGCTTGAGAAGATCTGGGGCGACTGGGAGGAGTTCGCGAAATACGCATTCAACAAGTCACATGCGACATGTTATGCATGGGTGAGCTACCAGACCGGATGGCTCAAGGCACACTACCCTGCAGAGTTCCAGGCAGCCAACCTGACCAAGAACCTCTCCAACATGGATGAGATCAAGAAGATCATGGATGACTGCAAGAAGAACGGCATCAAGGTCCTCAATCCTGATATCAATGAGTCCGAGTCAAAGTTCACTGTAAACAAGCAGGGCGAGATCCGTTTCGGCCTTGGCGGTATCAAGGGATTCGGCGAAAACATCGTGAAGGCTATCCTTGCAGACCGCGAAGAAAACGGTCCTTTTGCTGATATCTTTGATTTCGTTGAAAGAATGTCAGGAGTGGTGAACCGTAAGGGATTCGAGTCGCTGCTGCACTCTGGAGCATTCGACAGCTTCGGTATCTGCAGAAAGCAGTTCGTCCTTCCATGTAAAAATGGTGACACCTTCCTTGATACACTCATCAGATACGGAGAACTCTATAAGAAGGACAGCATGGAAAGCTCAGTATCACTCTTCGGAGATGTCGAGGAACTCAAGCCTGAAAGACCGGATATTCCTGATATGGTAGGAGACGAGGATATTCTGGAAAAACTCAAGTTCGAGAAGGAACTCGTCGGAATGTACCTGTCATCGCACCCGCTTGACACTTTCTCATTTGAACTTGAGAATTTCACTACCTGCCAGATAAGCGACCTTCCTGCCCTGATCGCAGAATGTGACAAGAAAAAGGAAAAGATGAAGGTGAATGTGGCCGGATTCATCACATCCGCTTCTGAAAGCATGACTAAGACCGGTCGTCCTATGTCCAGAATGGTTGTGGAAGATTATAGTGGAAACTATGAGTTCGCCTTCTTCGGCAAGGACCATGAAGCATTCATGCAATATGAGAAAGTGAATACAGGTATCTTCATCGAGGGCGTCATAGAGGAGAAGTACTATATAAAGCCTGAAGAACGGGCAAAGGGAAAAACAGCCGAGTTCGGATTCAAGCCTAAGAACATCATGCTCCTTGGCAACGTTACAGATACATTCATCAGAGGTTTTGCCATCAACGTAACGACTCCGATGCTGTCTCCGGAATTCAGGGAGAAGCTTGTCAAGATGTTGAAGAGCAATAAAGGCAATGTTCCGTTGACAATGTATCTGTATGATCCAGTAAAGAAATGGAACCTGGAATTCCTTTCACATAAGTTCAAGGTTCAGGTGACCCAGCAGTTCATAGAAGATCTCAAAAGCATGGGAATCACCTACAGCGTCATCAAGAAATAATACTGTCTATAAAGGAGCGATGAACTTCGCACTTACATACGCCTTGGAGTTGTTGTACCTGACTGTCGCCCAGTCACCATTTATGCTGTACACCTCTACTGTCTGTCTAGGAGCGAGAGTGCCAAGGACTGCGGCATTGCTGTTCGGCTCCTTGCGGATATTGAGGTTCTTCTTTGCTGTGCAATAATATGTCGTTGTAGATTCCACTACAGGTGCCGGCTCTACAACTTTGGTCGTAACAGAATCTTTCGAAAAACCATCAAAAAAATTCATTATCTGAGGCGCAAAGATAATACCCAAAATGATGACAACAGTAATGATCAACGTGTATATATTATACAATATGTATCTCAGGATATTGAGGAAGATGCGCGCTATAAAGCTGATGATAAAGCCGCCTATCGTAACGGCATAAGCTCCTATGATGAAGCCGATAACTGCCACTACAATACCCCAGAACACACTGCCTGTGTCAATTGCACCGGCGATGATACCGATTACTGCAGGAATACCGAGAATAATGGTCCAGACAACTGAGTCGGACATTGTGTCGATGTTGTCGTCAATCCAGTCTCCCAGATCTTCAACCAGACCGTTCAAACTGTTCCAGAAACTGGTCTTATAACTTGTGGTGCTTGAGGTAAACGGAGTTGTGGCTATAGGAGTTGTGGCTATAGGAGTCGTTGTTGTGACAGGTGCGACCTTTGGTGTAGTCGTAACCCTGGCCCCCAACTCATAAATTATGAATGTGGTCTTGTATATGCACTTTCCTTTATAGTAGAACTCGATGTTGTATTCACCTGGTGTGCTGTAGGCAGTCCTATTCTTATTACCCCAGCCGCCTATGTCTTTGGTATAGGAACCTTTTGAAGTCAAAGAAAGCGTACCCTTGGTGGTAGAGCTGGTGACAAGAGAGCCATTAGGGTCAATGATCTTATAATGAATGTCTACATTGCCGACATTGTTGAGAACTGTGTATGACAAAGACGGGCATAGATAAGTCGTATTTGTGTACAGTTTGCTGCCTTTGCTACGGATCACATTTCCTTCATAGTCCTCATCAGAGAAAGTTACGCCAGTGATCTTTAGCGGAATACCTGAAGTATCACGCTTGATGGCTGAAGCTCCGACCTTGATGCCACCAGTAATGATTTCGTGGAATGTACGACCCCATTCCTCCATGGTAGGACGCATAGACGCCTGCGAACCGAAGGCGCGCTTGAACAGCTCCTGAACTGTTGAAGGAAGGTTGTAGAAATTCTGCTGGAGATTGAATCCTGTCGGCAGAGAAATATATCTCTGCTTCTCACCAAAGGCAAACAGACCGTTGGCGATACAGTCAGCAATCTCTGTGCAGTTGTCATATGGCGGTTTAAGCACTGTGCCCGAATACGGGTGTGTTCCTGTCAGAATCTGATAGAAGCATACTGCTGCAGCAAAATAGTCACACTGAAGAGGGAAAGGGCGGTTCTGCTTCTGAAGTTCCTTTCCTTCAGGAGCGAAGTACTCAGGAGTAAATGCTGTTGCCGGATGGAGAATTCTTCCGTTTTCCGAAATCTGGATAGAGTCTGCATCCATAATTGACACCTTTCCCGTTCCCGTAGCATCAATATTCTCTGGCTTCAGGTCTACAAGCACATAACGGCCTGTGGAGTGGATAGAATGCAGCGCAATTGCAATATTACACAGCATCTTTACTCGATTGACAATGCCGTCGGGAGTATCAAGCTCATATTTATTGTGCCACTCAACCTTATTCTTGAATCGCTTCAGCTGCGAAAGAGGTTTGCTTCTATATACAGAAAGAATTGTAAGGTCATGGCCCTTCGGGAATGCCAAAGGCATCATATAACCTATGAACTCCTTTCTTGAGTTGTAGGCAAGAGCTACAGGCCAACAGATACGGAATGATGCGTCACAGATATTCTGTGGCGGATGAGCAACCATGTACTCGATCTTCTTGTGCATTTTCTCCGCATCGCGGATATAAATCTTGATACAATATTCGGCACAATACTTTGAGGTTATGATATTATGTACAGCACCTTGTCCGCCTTTGCCAAGCGGAGTGTCGTTGATTGCTATTGTCTCAAAATTTGCCGTTGCCGATTTTCTGATAAGTATCGTCATTGGCTTCTTATAGTTTTTAATGGTTGATGTTTAGGACTTCCTGCTATTTGAACACACCGAACAGCATGGTTCTGTCATCGTGCTCAGCCTTGCCTGCTTTGGTGCCGACATTGATTATCTCAATAAGTCTGTCGAGGCGCTGCTCCGGCGTAATGTCACGGTCCATTTCCTCAAGCAGAGGCTCGAAGAATCCGGCAAACGGCACGTTAGGGTCATAGTAGTGACCTGTTTCCTCATCGCGGGCATAGCAGCTCCAGGTTATATTCTCGCATCCGTCACTCATAAGGACTACAACTTCCGGCAGTTCGTTGATGACATTTACGTCCGGAAGATAGGCGTCCGACATAGTGAATGCGGGCACACGATTCTGTTCCCAATCATTAGGAATGAATACAGTCGCTGACGCCTCGTCGCCCTTGTGCGGAGTCATCAGAGCCTTCCATCTTCCGGCCTTATTCTTGTAACCCATTCTACCGTCGCCAATGTGGGCAGTAAGCATACCCTTAGGGGTGATCAGCATAAGGATGATTGTGGCATTGAAGTCTCGCGCCGTAAGAGGCTTGTTGATGTGCGCCAAAAGATCCTGCTTCCTGCTGTCCATCTTTCCGAGAGCAATCGGATCTTCAGTCTTGGCAATCTCTGCCTCAAGATCGGCAAGAGCAGCCTCCTTTGATGCTTTATATTGTGCTGCCTGCTTTGCAGCCTGAGCACTGATTATGCCTTTCATAGCAAGGAAAATCTCACGGATTTCTATATACCATTCGAGTTCTGTAGGCATATAGTTCTTCTCTATCCAGCCCTTCTGCGCAAGCAGCTGCTTGATAAAGTTGGTTGCCATGTCGCAATTTGCCTTAGAGCCACGGGCAGACTCTCGTGCAGAACCGGCTCCATCGGAAGTGATCAGCAGCTTCCAGCCTGGCGCAAGCTCTGTGTAAGCATGGAAGTCCTCACAAGGTGTGCCGTCAGATATATGGCTCCTTCCCTGGATTGAAAAACCGACCACATAGCCTTCTTCGCCGGCAACAGTAGTTACCACTCTGCGCTCCGGCTTGTCCAGATCGACGCTGACTTCAGGTTCCTTAGGCTCGGTTACCGGATCGGTGTCCGGTGCCGGATTATCTGCCTTCGGTATATCAGCCGGCTTATCATCTTCAGGCTCAACCTCCGGTGTATCATCGGCCTTTGGAGCATCATCAGGCTTCACGTCTGTCGTTGGCGCATCCCCGATATCATCTGAATTGATAATATCTACTATTGCTCTCATTATAGCACGGATCTTTTTCATAATCGTGAGATTTTTAGGAATTCTATCTTGCTAAAATAGAGGAGTACCTGCCGAAACAGCTACACCTCTATCGGTATTTTATGATCACTTCGGTTAAATCTCAAACGAGTTCATCCATGAATCACTACCCTCGCTGATGTTGACCTTGTCGCCTTCCTTGCTCTTCGATACCATTGAAAGAGAGTTACTGAGCCACTTGAAGAACTCTGTAAACTTAGTGCCGGCCAACGGCAAAGCCTTGCCGCACATCTTGCGGAGCAGATCCATATTAGCCTCACCGACACCAATACCCATTACAAAGTATTTTTTGCCTTCTGTCTCAATGGCCACGCGGCTTGAGATGGCATCGATGTCTGCAGCAGTAGCGCGGTCGCCATAAGGCTCACCGTCTGTCATGACAACAATCCATGGACGATAGTATTTCTGGCCTGTCTCCTTATACCAAGCCTTACGCTCCTCCACCATGCGGATAGCCTCCTCCATCGCAACAACTGTTTCTGTTGTAGAGCCTCTCTCGGCGAGTGTCGGCGGAACCTCATCCTCATCAAGCAGAGCCGGATTGCGAAGAATCTGAGCCTCTTCATCATACTGGATGATTGCAACCTCAAGCTGATCAATAAGCTTTTCAGATACACTGGAACCTGTCTGAATCTCATTATAGAAATCCTTCATACCCTGATTGAGGGCTTCAATTCTAGCTCCACGCATAGAACCGGAAACGTCCAGAACAAATACGCAAAGACACTTCATCTCTTGGTTTACGGCAGATTCGCCGGCAAATCTATTTTCCATACTCTCAGTAATTTTAGTTTTAGGTCTGTTTGTATCTTGATTGGATTACAAATTTAAACAAAAGTTCTTAAAGTCAGCACTGAAATTTCAAAACTATTGACCAGCATTATCTTAGAATATCAATCTTGCGAAGATCGGATAATGATCCGATACATATGCCCTTTTATCATACTTCTTTGTCACTGTCTGATATTCCAGACACGATGCAAAGCCTGAAAAGTAGATATAGTCGATTACCATGTCGGACTTGGCCTTTCCCCAACCGTTGAAAGTATTGTGTGTATCCGTCTTCAATGCAACCTTTCTTGCTGACTTCATCCTTGAGTCAAGTTCCTTGAGCTCCGGAGCTGCAGGCTTGATGTTGAAATCACCGGTAAGCACCATCGGATAACCTTTCGGGTTGATTTCCTGTATGCGGTCAACGATGAGTTTCAGACCGTTCTTACGAGCCTCTACACCCACATGGTCCAGATGTGTATTTACGAAATAGAACTGATTTCCAGTGCGCTTATCCTTCATCAGAGCCCATGTTGCTGTTCTCTTGCAGGCTGCATCCCATCCCATAGATGGTTTATCGGGTGTTTCTGAAAGCCAGAATGTGCCCCATTTCAGCAATTTTACCGTAGACTTGTTCCAGAAGATCGCCATATACTCTCCTTCCTTCTTGCCGTTGTCCCTGCCAACCCCTACATAATCATAACCTTCAACAAATTCCTTCAGGAATCTGATCTGACCATCAAGGGCTTCCTACACTCCGAACACATCCGGTTTCTGGTCTTCCAACATATCAATAGTGGCGCCACATCTGTAAATCCACGAATTTGTGCCATCATTAGCAGAACCCAATCTTATATTGTACGACATCACCTTTAACTCAGCAGACTGAGCAATAGAAAGTTGTGGCAGCAGAAGAGCTGCCACAACAACTATTATATTCAGATATCTACGCATATCCGGAAGACTAGTTAAGTTTGAAGTTCACTGTAGAACGTACATCTTCCGATGAAGATCCGAGAAGAGCCTTGAACTTACCTGGTTCAGCAACCCACTCATGCTTGTCAGCATCGAAGTAGCTGAGATCCTCAGCATCAATCTCAAATGTAACTGTCTTTGTCTCGCCAGCCTTGAGATATACCTTCTCAAAGTTCTTGAGTTCCTTCACCGGACGGTCGATTGTAGACTTCACGTCGTTGATGTAGAGCTGAACAACCTCTGCTCCGTCAACTGAACCAGTGTTAGTCACGTCTACAGATACCTTGAGAGTCTGGTCTGCAGTCATCTCAGCCTTGTCAGCCTTGGCATTTGCATAACTGAAAGTAGTGTAGCTGAGACCGTGTCCGAACGGGAACTGAACCTTTATCTTATTTGAAGAATACCATCTGTAACCGACATATACTCCTTCCGAGTAATGTGTCTGCCAGAACTCGTCGCCATCCTCCTTGATACCAGGATACTGAGCCTCAGTCTTGATAGGGCCATCCTCATATCTGAAAGGAACTGTGAACGGAAGTCTGCCGGAAGGATTTACCTTACCTGTAAGAACATCTGCGAGAGCGTTACCTGTCTCTGTACCGCCATACCATCCCTGAACGATAGCATCAACCTCACCTGCCCATGGCATCGCTACAGCTGAACCTGAGATGTTTACAACAACCATCTTCTTTGCAACCTCTGCAAGAGCAAGGATAACCTTCTCCTGACCGTAAGGAAGGGTGATCTGGAGTCGGTCTGTACTCTCATTGTCCTGATGTGCACTCTTGTTGAGACCTCCTACGAAGATTACATAGTCCGCATCCTTTGCAGCCTCAACTGCAGCAGCAATAAGCTCCTTAGGTGAGCGGTCATCTGTAAGATCCTGACCTGTATCAACGTTGTTATATGAAGTAGATGTATCACCTACATAACCGCGTTCCCATACAATCTCAGCATCTGCACCAAAAGCGTTCCGGATACCCTCAAGAGGGTTGATCTCATAAGCAGTCTTGAGGTTAGAACTACCACCGCCCACAACCATCTTCTTGACAGCATTCTCACCTACAAGGAGAATCTTGCCACCCTGAGGAACGTTGAGAGGAAGAGCATTGTTGTCATTCTTAAGAAGAACCACACCTGCAGCAGAGATGTCGCGTGCAGCCTGATAGTGCTCAGGACATACGAAACGGCCGTAGTTAGGCTCAGGACGCATGCTTGTGCGGAAAATCAGACGGAGGATACGACGAACCTTGTCATCAAGCTCCTTTGTAGTATATTTTCCTTCACGGAGACCCTTGAGATACGGATCTGCCATGTGATAGTTTCTATAGCTGTCGCTGGCTGCTCCACGAAGACCGTTGGTCCATGTTCCCATCTCGATATCAAGACCATTGAGGATAGCCTCTTCGCTGTCGCGGCATCCGCCCCAGTCGCTGACTACTACACCGTCAAATCCCCACTCATTCTTGAGAATGTCAACAAGGAGCTTCTTGTTGTGGCAGTTGAACTGACCGTTGTAAAGGTTGTATGATCCCATGATAGACCATGCATTTCCCTCGAGAACAGCAGCCTTGAATGCAGGAAGATAGATCTCATAGAGAGTTCTATCGTCAACTACAGAGTTTGACTGTGTACGCTGGAACTCCTGATTGTTTACAGCATAATGCTTTACGCAGGCTGCGACACCGTTCTCCTGAACGCCCTTGATGTAAGGAACTACCATCTGACCAGCGAGATATGGATCCTCACCCATGTACTCGAAGTTACGTCCGTTGAGAGGAGTACGGCAGATGTTGATACCAGGGCCGAGAAGGATGTCCTTCTTACGGTAACGAGCCTCCTCACCGATGCTACGACCATAAAGGAGAGACATCTCCTTGTCCCATGTTGCAGCAAGGTTTACAAGAGCCGGGAAAGCTGTACAAGAGTCGTTAGTCCAGCCAGCCTGATCCCACTCATCCCAAAGAACCTCAGGACGGATACCGTGAGGACCGTCAGTGTGCCATACCTCAGGAATACCAAGACGTGGAACACCACGTGAACTGAACTTGGACTGAGCTGTAGTCATGCCAACCTTCTCCTCAAGAGTCATGCGTGAAAGCGCATCCTCTACTCTCTCCTCAACCGGAGCATTCGGGTCAAGGTAGACCGGACGGTCAGCTACCTTCTGAGCAAAGCAAACTGTCGAGAAAAGGACAGCCGCTGATAGTATTAAAGTTTTCTTCATATTAAGTATTATTGATTATGCAAACCTTACAAAGATAATTAAAAAGATTTCTCCTCTCACTTCGTTCAGTCGAAATGACATGAAAAAAGAAGGAGAAATGATAAGAAAAACTAAATTAGAGTATAATCTATAGAAAAGGTAAACGTCTCACCTGGGGCTATGTTGAAGTCGATGTAAGGCTCGATGCAGGCAATAAGGTGATATGACCAGAAAACAGCCTTAGTCATAGGAAGAGCACAATGCGCCTTCACTCCCCTGCCTGTCTGAGTCTCGGTAAGAACAAAAGCATTGGGACTTCCTGCCAAACCTCTTCCCGCTTCATGAAGATTACCCGTAAAGACTGATTCGCCCTTCTGCAGAGTTTTCGTAAAGCGGATTCCATTATCGGTGAATCCGACCTCCGAGTACTCCGCACGCCAGTCACCTTCAGGCTTGAATGGAAAATCCAGCTTGCGTGAAACACCGGTCTGCAGAAGTCCAAGAGTAAAGAAATTATGGTTATACACATCTCCCTTAAGAACCTTTGTTCCTTTGTTTACCAGCTTATGGTTGATGCAGAAAGTATTTTCACCCGTCAGACGGATTTCCTTTACATATTCATATGCATACCCTCTGGCAGAGTCAAGCTGATGCACCTGAGTGATGGTATCCTGAGTGATTTCTAAACTTCTTGTGCCCGGGTCAAGAATCTTGTGAAGCTTGAAACGGTCATATTCGCCTTCCATCTTCTCCAGCATACCGACGCCGATCTTGAGGAATGGTTCTCCTGGGGTTGCATCATCCAGCCCGATCGGACTGAACTCCTCGGCCGGGCCACAGACTGCATCGTGTCTTAGTGGAGAATAGCCCTCAAACCATTCTTCGGCATAGTTGCAGCCTTTGTATTCTATGCTTGCGAACACGCCGGCCCAATCGAAGCGCGTGCCACGATAATAACCCTTCTCACCATCTGGGGTGTGAAGGGTTATCTTTAATGTATTGTTGGAAATAGTCACCATGTGTATTTTACATTATATTGACTATCAGCACTTTATAACTTTATGGGTGGTCATATTTCCCCACCCGTGATTATGCAAGAGATTGAATATCAAACAATTAAGGAATACGGCCTAATCACAGTCTGGTCGGAAATTCAGCGATACGGAGGGTTGTGCAGCCGTATGGAATAAGTTCTATCCATACTTCTTCACCTGTATCATCACCATCTTCACGATAGTAAGCGATCTGACCTGTAGAGCCGTTGTACTCTTTCCAAGGTTTTATCACCACTGCCTTCGCCCTGATGGTTACAGGAGCGTTCTCAAGATTCCATGGATATGCTCCTGCATTTTCGTGAACCTCCACCTTGAAGTTTTCCTTCATCAGTTCCGGAGTCATATCTTTCAGGCGGAAACCATAGTTCCATGGTGTATCTGACACACAGGTATAGTAATAAGAGCCGTATTTACCCTCGTACGATGCCTCAAATTCGTGCTTCTCCCACTTTTCTTCCATTCTGAGAGAATACACGAGCGGTCCACGCTCCACTACTGTCGCTCCATCATACCAATGGCTGACTGTCACCTCCATAGGTAAAGTAAGAGTAACGACATCGCCCTTGTTCCACCTGCGGTTGATACGTACTGTCTCGCCAGCCTTAGGAGCTTCGTAAGCCACCTCGCCGTTCACAAGCACTTTCGCATCTGAGCACCATGACGGAATACGGAAATAAAGTGGGAAATATGCATTCTTCACCTTCTTTGAAGGGAAGTTCACTGTCACCTTTACAGTCTCGTCAAACGGATAGAATGTCTCCTGCTTCAAGGATACTTCCACACCCTCGGCAACCTTGGCTGTCACAGTAGAAGGGGCATATACAAAGGCTGCGAGACCGCCATCTTTGCTTGCATACCAGAGATTCTGTGTGAACTTAGGCCATCCCTGATGCATGTTACATGTACAGCAAGGATAACCGTTGAGCACGCCGAATAGATTGTCATTATCCTCATGCTGGGTAACGAAGTTTCTCCACTCACGTGACACAGCGATCTGGTTTGTCTGCTGATAATACTGACGTCCGTCATATGCGTCTGTCGCCTGTGTAGGAAGAGCATTATATGCAATACGCTCAAGGTGGTCAGCCCACTGAAGGTCACCTGTCGCCTGAAGCATCTCTTCGAGGGAGTACATCATCTCCACTGCAGTACAGAGCTCGGATCCACGGGTAGGGTCGCCGAAATGAACCTGCTCATCACCTGCCCAAAGTCCCGTAGGAAGGCCAAAGGTATGTCTGATGGTCTTGAGTGCCTGCTTCGGAGCGTTCAGATCCTTAGGATCATGGGATTTCTGCCACCAGATAACCGGCTCCTTGAATCCATGCGCAAGGTTCACGGTATGCATCGAGTTCTGAGTACGCAGTTCATTGGTCTCTCCCCAGAACATGGCAGTCCATGGAGTTGTCTGGCTATGGATGAGGTCACCGAGTTCAAGAAGGAACTCGTCACCTGTGATATTGTAAAGCCAATATACAACTTCAAGGTTGTCTCCACCTCTCCACTCTCCCCAGAATGTCCAATAATCGAGAGGCTTCTCAGGAAGATTGGCAAGCTGATATCTGAAATAATTGGTCAGAACTGTTATGACACGCTCATCGCCGGTAGCATTATAATACTGCTTCAGAATCTTGAGAGCGACCATCTTCGGCCACCAGTCTTCAGCTTTTCCTCTCTGGAATCCTTCTATGTAAGGACGAGAAATTCTGTTTCCGAAGTATCCGTCTTCTGTAGCGGTAGTAAGCATCGCCTCCACCCATACATTTGCCTTAGCTATCAGTTCCTCATCTCCAAGGATATATGCGAGAGGAACAAGACCGTCAATCCAGTAAGGACCACGCTCCCATGTATCACCTTCTCCGCCAATCCAGGCATTATCAGGTCCTACAACTTCACGATACACCTCATCGAGATGGCCTGAAAAACCATCCTTCTGACGGACGAGCTGATCATGAAGCCAGCCCTCTGGGCGGATGGCGCCGATTGGAAGCTCGGCAAAATCAGTCTCTGCAAGAGGATAACGGTTGAATACATAGTCCTGTGCCGAAGCTGAAAGTGCAACTGCACTGAACAGTATTATCAGTATTCTTTTCATATTTTTAATTTTTAGATTTCTCCACTCACTTCGTTCGGTCGAAATGACACCTAATCACTTCGTTCGGTCGAAATGACACCTAATCACTTCGTTCGGTCGAAATGACATCTAATCACTTCGTTCGGTCGAAATGACATCTAACTCACTTCGTTCGGTCGAAATGACACCTAATCACTTCGTTCGGTCGAAATGACATCTAACTCACTTCGTTCGGTCGAAATGACACCTAATCACTTCGTTCGGTCGAAATGACATCTAATCTCTGTCATGTCGAACTCCGTAAGGGAGTCGAGACATCTGTAATTTATTTTTTAAGCGGATTCTCGATGATGAAACGGCAGAGCTTGTCATACATCTCGCGGTCTGCAGGATCTTTTGATACTGCAAGCTCATAAAGACCGTTTGTTCCTGCATATAGCACGAAAGGAACTTCTCCGTAGAGACCACGTGCCTTGGCATTGTCAAGATACTCCTGGAAACGCGCCTTGTTGCGCTCAGCGTATGGATTTGGCTGGCCGTTCTTCAGGAAACTGAGGATAGAAGAAGTGAGAGGCTCACCATGAGTTCCTTCGAATTCGAGCTCCATTCCAAGTCCATGATCCTTGATCTTCTTCTCGATCTGGTCCCATGTCCACTTGGCATCAGTCCAGTAGTAGTTCGGCTGCATGACTGTGAGGTCAAAACCGAAGTCCTTGCTTCTCTCCACACCCGGAGCCATTGCATAAGGCACCCAGTAGAAACCCT
>JAEIGA010002833.1_pt1 | contig 27433 bp, 37 predicted proteins | sample 9270691 | NCBI WGS metagenome assembly JAEIGA01 (sample SAMN17057246, study PRJNA624740) | gut metagenome | biome: biome; isolation source: fecal sample | host: Bos grunniens | place: China: Xizang | collected 2019 | reverse complement strand
GCCTTATTTATCACATTCAGTATCGGCTGCAGGGATGCCATGGCCCTGCTCAAAGCCGTCATCGCATCGTCGTTCTTGCGGAAAGCGTCCACCAACTTGTTGAAGATGGCGACCACCGCCGCCACCGCCGCGAGTATCCAGCCGAGCGGCGTGGAAATCAACACCTTGCCGAAACTCTTAAGTGCCGTTCCTGCAGCCTTGATTCCGTTGCTGAAACCTCCGGCGAAGAGGTTGGCGACCTTCAGTACATTTCCGTTTAGGCCGAGCAACGCGGACTGGTAGTTGCCGACATTGCGCTGGAAGTCTCCGAGACTTCCATCCGCGTCCTTCAGCGCCTTGTCCATCTCCTGGATGCTCTTCTGCAGCTCCTGACCTGCGGCACTCTCCCGCTGTTCCTTTGTCATTCCGCGGTACTCGGACTTCAGTTTTGACAGTTGCGCCGACATCTCGACGAGCGAGTCTCCGTATGTCTTGTTGCCCTGCGTGGCGATGTTCAGTTGCGCCGTGTACATCTTCTCCTCGGCGGTCAGTCCCTTCAATTCGCCCTGAATCTCCGCCAAGCGCTGCGCCTGCTCCGCCTCAACCGTGCCACTTTCCTTTATAGCGTCATTCAACGCCTTGCGCTCCGCCTTCAGCTCGTTCATCTTCTGCTTGACCTCCGCCAAGCGCTGCGCGGTCTCGCCAGCGTCAACCTTCACCTCGACGATTATCTCTTCTACTTGTGCCATGGTAAAATTAGTAGATTATTTACATTATTCACAAATTTCCACCGATTCCTTATATATATTTTCTTATATTATATTCTTAAAATAGTAAATAAGTATAATAATATAATAAAATGGTGTTTTACTTCTTGATTTTCAATCATTTAAAATTAGTAACTTTTTAGTGGATTTTTGCTTTCGCGATGAAAAGTTACTAAATTATGTCCTTCGCCACCTCCCTGACGATCATCTTCGTGACCCTTTCCCGTATCTGCCTGACCGCCTCCTCGATAGGCGGTGTCAGTATCCAGTCCTGCTCCTCGATGTGCCGCTCGCTTCCTCCTCTCTTCTTCATGTTCGTCCGTATCGCCCACGGCGACAGGTCGGGCGGGAATATCCCCTTCTCGCCCATCCACTTCTCAATTACGGAAATCGGCGGTATGCCAGTCGTTCCGTGCTGGATTGTGGAAAGCGGCGCGACATCATCGCCACGGTATACAAGCCGCACGGCCTTCTCGTCGCTTTCCACCTTGAACGCCTCGGAACTGCGTCCACTGGCGTTCACCCACCGCTCGCCGTTCTCCGTGTGATAGTGCTGCGCCATGTTGGCATGTATCTGCACCACCGCCTCGTCAAGTATCGCCGCTGCAAGTTCCCGAGCCGTCATTTTACGCAAATTTGTGAAAAATCGTATGTTATGTAAAACTCCACTCCTTCCACCGTAACGCTGGTTGTAACATCGCCGCTGCTTACTGCAACAGGTGAAAGGTACAGGTACCACTTGCCGACATACGGTGCCAGAAACTCCCATCCGGGAAGAGTCACCAGTTCCGGCTCTATCTCAAACGCCCCGAGCGTGGCGGTCACCTCCTCGCCGTCAACCTTCACGACCGCCGTGGTGTATCCTTCGTCGCCTATCCCGAACCAACGGAAACCATTGCAGTATCCTCCGAATCCCTGCGTGAGCGCCGTGGTGTTGAACTGGTAATAAGAGCCTTCCGTGACATCCGGGAACACCTTGACCGGCGGAATCACAGGCGGAACATATGGCACGCAGTCGGCCGCCAAGTCCATGAAGGTGACCCTCGCGCACACCCACGCAACATTCTCCGCGAAGTCGTCATAACCGAACTGCCAGCGCACGGGTTCGTCATAGCCGATGACATTGCCGGCCGTCAAGTCCGACAGCATCCGCTTGGCGGTGTCCATCAGCGCCATCTGCACCGTCAGCAGACCCTTCGGGTCGAAGTCGAAGTCGCAGAGTCGTGCGAAGAACACGCCCACCGTCACCCTGTCGTGCGCCTCCATCGTCTCCGCCGCCGTGATGAGGTAGCAGTAGACCGCCGTCTGCTCGGCGCTGGCTGAGAAGTCGGTGTCGTGCATCATGCGGTTTATATGCGCTGGGTTCCCGTACATGTTCGCGTAGCCGTTGTCGTTCGCCCATTGCAGTATCTCGTTTATCGCTAACATATCGCAACACCTATTAAGACGATAAGAATGCCAAGAACGCTGCCGGCGATGTCGCAGACGATGTCATGCCACGAAAACTGGCCCTTCCTCATCCACGCGTCCCAGAGTATCTCCTTGGCGAATCCTGCGAACACGCCAAGGAAAAATGCGAGCGCCGGGTGCAGCATGTGCGCCAGCGATGTCACTATTGCGAGGCAGCAAAGGATGTGCAACGCTCCGTCTTTGTTAATCCAGTTCAATATCTTCTTCATTTTCTTCAGTTTTAAAGGTTTCCTCCAAGTCCTCCACGATTTCCAGCGCCGTGGTGCCGCTGCCCAATGACAGTGTCTTTCCGAACACCTTGCGGTCCGGGGTGGCCACGAACTTGCCGCCGCCAGCCGTCACCGTCATATGTCCGTCAACTATTTTCTTTTTCATATTGTTGTGGTTTTCAAATATTTACAAATCATGCCGTGTCCATCCTGCTGGAATTCCGTCCACGCCTGTCGGGATTGTGAGTGCCTGCGGGCAGTAAAAGTCACCAGTTGCGGCGACACCGCTCACCCATGCTGACAAACAAAGCGATGCCGATATATCAACAAAGGAAGCCGTTATGGTCTTAAGGCTTGAGCATCCGCCGAAAGCCTCGCGGAGACCGCTCTGCCCGACTATGGGTGTCTCAAGCGTGATTTCCTTCAATGCCGTGCAGCCATAGAAAGCACCTCGGCATCCGCCGAACCCGTTTATGCTGCCGATCTTGAACTGGCGTACTAGCTCCAACGATGTGCAAAATCGGAATGTCCTGTACAATGCGGACCCGTCAACTGATGCGACATTGATAATAGGTGACGACAAAAGGTTCGAGTCATTCGTAAACAGATAGGCGAATGAGTTGCCGGGGTAATTGGATACCTGCGAAGCGTCAGCGCACAGCAGCGATGACAGTTTCCCGCCCGCGTGGTATTTGTCGCTGGCTGAAAAATCATATCTGTCACTTGTGCCTGTGCTGAATGTCGATGGCGTAGGCGAGGCGTTGCGCACATGCATCACCTGACCGGCGGCCAGCGTCTGCGTCCTTGTAGTCCCGCTCTCCGTCCAAGTAGTCCATGTGGCACCGTTGTCAAGCGAGTACTCAAGCACAACGGCTGTAGGGCTTCCCACCTTTGTCAATGTTACAGTACCGCCGTCAGGCATCTGGAACCACAGCCACTCGTCGCTGGTCGGAGTCGGTGTAGGCCCATTCTTCGGCGGCGCGACATTGTAGGCCTTTCTCGCCACACGCAAGGTCATTATAAACACCACCCTGCCGCCGACACGCTGTATTGCAAACCACTTGAAAGCGAAGTCGTTGCGTAGCATCCGCTCTATCTCGGCGATTCTCTGGTTGCTCACGCTGTCGCCGAAGGCGAGGTTCCACGCCTGCCATCCGGCGAAGGCTGCACGACCGACCCCGTAGGTCAGAAACGCCGTGTCACGCTCGCCCCACTTGTCAAAGAAGTCTGTCATCATGGCGGCAGTACCAGTTCCGCACACTATCCCTGCCTTGTCGCATATTCGTATTATCTCTCTCATTTCTTCAGATATATCTTTATTAAAATTCTCGCTGCAAATATAACAATAAAACTCAAAACCGCACCAAAAAGAAACCACCGCCAACTTTTTACTGGTTTTTCGTTGCCAGCCGCCGCAACCGTTGTCCTATCAATACGCAAGGTGTCGCTCATCCGCAATGTGTCGCGGTAGATTGTGCTGAAGTACTCGCGCTCGTGAAATTTCTCTAATATCCTCACCGTGTCACCCTTAATCTCAATCCTCACCGTGTCCCATTTCTCCACCCTCACGCTGTCATGGGTGTGGATGTAGCGGTACTCCGTGCGCACCGCCTTCTCCTGCGTCCTGCAGCCGCACATGCTAACGGCGAGCCATAACAGCAGCAGCGGCCATGCTCTGGTTGTAGTTGACAACCGACTCATTATAGACAACCGCCTCATTATAGACCTCCTTTCTCGCCACCATGTATTCGTACACCGTCAGTTTCTGGGCATCCTCCAATCCGTGAAGCGAAAAGCACGATTTTAGCGTCATAAGCACAGACTCCTCGATATTGCCCGACAGCACGCCCTTCGCCATGCGCTTCTGCTCAACCGTCACCGGCGGCGTGGTCTCCTCCATGAACTTGGTGAACCGCTCCAGCCCTTTGCGCACACCGAGCATCACGGCGCACCAGTAGCCGACCGTGCAGCCGTTCAGCCGCCGCTCCAGTTCCTCCGGCATCCGTCCGCCGACCGCCTCGAGCATACCCTTGACCGTCATGCCCTCGAAATCCACCTCCGATGGCTCGAACCTCGCCAGCAGTTGCGCCATCGCGTCAGGGTAGGCGAGGAAAAACGGTGCTACCTTGTCCCACCGCTCCGTTGCGGTCACGCTATACCTCACCGTCCGTCCCATCGCTCTCGGCTTTTACGAAGTAAGTGGACACGATCACGGGGTGAAGATGCCCCACACTCAAATCCTTGATCGTCTCGTTGTTGTAAACCGCGCCTCCGATTTTAAATGACATCGCGGCACGCTTCAGGCGGTAGCCGTCAACGCTGGTGTTGAGGTCCTTAACTTGCGCCTCGTACAACTTCAGCAATATTGTCTCGTAACAGGTACGGCAGCCGCGCTTTACGGTGTACTGGATGCCAGCCTTGTCGGCCGCGTCCCTCACCTCCTCGCGCTCCTGTGCCGTCAGTGTGCGGCGTGCTATAAGCTCGTTGATTCTCTCTATCGTCATTTCTTTGTCGTTTTTTTGTTTTTCTTGTATTTCGCATACTCGCCGTTTAGGAAATCGGCCATCAACGCCTGCTCCGCCTTCACGGCCTTCACATCGGTGTCTATCTCGCGGAGGTGCGTCTTGATATCCTCGTTTCCCTCATCGGTGAGTTTCTTAACCTTGTCGTAGAAGACGCTCACAAGGTCCAATCCCTCCTTCTGCGCCTCGTAGTCGTTTTTCTTGCTGCTCGCCTTCGCGTCCTTTTTGCCCGATTTCCAGTCCCGTATCAGCTGAGGGACCTTCAGCAGTATCTCGCTGCCTACCACAGCGGAGACTATTGTCGCTATCGTAATTCCATCCATTGTCTTTTCTTTTCAAAACAAAGGCGGAGAAAGTATCATCCCCGCCTTCGTCCCCTTTTAAAATCCAATACTTATGAAAAAGCAGAATCCGCTATGCAGATGCAAGCAGCGTGTCAAACGCAGCCTTTGTCGTCACATAATCGGTATTGAAGAATGCGATCTCCGCGGAAGGCTCGTTACTGTTCATAGTCATGAGCCAGTAGCCCGTCTCCTCGTCCTGAACCTGTGCGCTTGCGACAAGGCCGGATTGGTATCCGAGAATCTGGAACGAGCCGTCGCCACGGTGGTCCTTGCGTTGCAGGATGACCAAGTAGCTTCCGCTCTTCAAAGGCTCGACAACATCCATTGATGCGCCTCCGCCAATTCCCTCGAAGTAGAATTGCAGGGTCTTGGCGTAGTTGTTGTTGTCGGCTGAAAATTCGGTCTGCGTGCCGTTGAAAGGCGCAGGATTGACTCTCGGGTTGTAGATGACATACGGCTTGATGCCCGCGCCGCTGTTCAACGCCAAGGTCTTGACAATTCTCGGGTTGCTGCTGTCAACCGTGATGGACGACCAGTCGATGTCGTCGCGGTTGATTAGGAGAGCAATGCTCTCATACCCGGCAACTCTCGGGTTGTTGCAGTCTTGGTCGATATTAGCGGCTATTTTGCCCAAACAAGGTGTGAATGCCATAATTTTTTCCTCCTATTTGTTTTTTAGATGTTTAATTGAATAATTGTGTCTTGAACCAGACCGCACAGATATCCATCACCTTGCCGTCGGAAGGATACAAGGCCGCGAGTTTCCGAAGTTTCAAGGCTGCGGAGTCCTTGACAGCCTCCACATTGTAGGCTGGTTCTCCGTACTCGAACCTTTTTTTCTCGCCGCCCGTCCTCGTTCCGAAGTCCACATCCTGAATAAAGCGCAGGAATGTCAGAGCGGACCACGCCTCCCCGATTTCACTCGAGGAGGCGGCCGCCGTGATTTGCGCTTCCGTGACATGGTGCAGCAGGTACGCCTCCTTCACCTCGCGGGCGCATCGCGCTACAACGAGGTCGTCGGCGTTCGCCGTCATGCGGTAGCCTAGTCCGCGCAGGTCCGATTTCGTAGGTGCAGTCATCGTTATGCGGTTGCTCCGATTACAATGAATTCGGGAGTGATGCTACCGCCGCCAATCCACATCTCGGTCAAATACTCCTTCTTGTTGTATGCCAAGTTGAAGTCTTCGTATTCGTCGGGTCTGCGGTCGCCCACCATCTTGTAGGCGCGGGTGTTCATGAAGAACAGGTCGCCGCCGCTGGTGAATGATGCGCCAACCGTGAAGCCCGGAGGTGTCATGATGACCTCGCTCACGCCGAGGAACTCGGATGCCAGCATCTCGTCGGTGACATAGTAGCCGAGAGTTGTCAACAGTGATTGTTTCAAAGTGACATAGAATGACGGGGTGCAGATTGCCACAAGGTCGCTGCTGCCGCTGTTCGGCAGGTATGCCATGGCGTTATAGATGGTGTTACCGCCTCCGTCGACGACAGGTGCCGTGATTGCAGGAGCAAGGAAGTTCATGCCGTTGCCGTGCAGAATCAAATTCTCGATTGTGCAGAGCAGACGGTCGAGCAGCTCGCGGACGATGTAGCGGATAAGCACTCTGCCCTCGTCCTCGCTTGCACGCACCATCTCCTTGTCCACGGTGATGTACTTGTACACATACTGCGGGCGGATGGTGATGGTGTTGAGTTCAAGCTCTTGCTCGGTCTTTGCACTGGCGCTCGGCTCCTGACCGTTCATCGGAGAAGGCCAAACATTGCCCATGTCGTTGCCGGTTTCCCACATGGCCTTGAATACAGGAAGGCCTGTCCAGTCCACCAGCTCGAGCAGGCGGTGACGGTGGCCGACGAAGATGTCGTTGATTTCCTGCAGCACGGCTGCCGGAAGCAAATCGGAGATGGAACTGCCGTCGCCCATCGTGATGTCGTTCTGAACGGCGAAGTCCTTGAGGCCCTTGCGGAACTCCTTTCCCTCGGTCACGCTCATCACATAGTTGTAGAACTTCTTTTCGTAGTCTTTTGAATTCTTTACCATAGTTTTCGTGTTTTTGCTGTTTTCAACATTTTCCGTTTTGACGGCATCCTCCACCGCCTCAACTCTCGCGAATACCTCGCGCATCTGCGCCAGCATCTCCGCGCTGTGATCCTCCTCGCCTTCGGCGTTTGCGTCTCGGATGGCCTCCAAGTCGCTGGCCAACTCGCGCAACTGACCGATTCGGCCCTCGATTTCGGCGCGTGCGTCCTCGCTGATGCTGTTCTTGACTTGCTCCAAAGCCGCTATGCGGTTCTTCAGGAAGTCGATGTGTTTTGTCAAGTCTTTTTTCATTTCACTAACCAATTTAAATTTTCAAAATTATGAATGATTCCAACTGCCGCCGGACGGGTTACGCCCTTGCGCTTCGGTGGGTTACACCAAGAGCCGCCAGTCGTCTATCTTTTTCTCTTCCTCTTTCTTGTTCTCCACCTCAACGGTCCCGTCTTTGCCGAAGCCGCTGAAGGCGGTGTTCTGCGCTTGGAACTTCGCCGACATATCCGCCGGAATCTCGACCAGCGCCACATGCATCAGGGCGAAGTCCTTTATATTGAGCGTGTCGCTCTTCTTGTCGTATTCCGCGTCAATGACGGCTCCCGCGTTGCTGAAGCCCTGAAGTACGCCGTCGGTGACCGCCTGCTTTATCCAGTTGTACGCGTACACCCAGCGAGGCACATAGGCGACCATCTCCACGCCGTCCTCGGTCTTGGTCATGCTGACCACCTTGCCGGCCACATGCTGGAAGTCGTCGTCCTTGTGCTTGATGTTCAGCGGCACATTCAACTTGTTCTTCCCGTAGTACTCGTCAACGAAGTGGTCGTAACTCTCCCGGCTGAAACTCAAGCCGTTCCCGTTGCGCACGCCGAACTGCGTAAGTTTGCCGCGCACCTCGAAGCCCGTCTCGTTGCCCGAAGCGTCGGTGATTATCTTGACTACCCCCTCGCCGCCGTCGTTGGCGGTGAAGCGGGCGAAGTTCTGCACAAATGTGTTCTTATTTTCCATTGCTATAAAGTTTCAATCAAATGCTCAATTCTCTCGTTTATAGTGTCCTCCTTCTCCGGCATAACGCCGCGCATATCAAGCCACATGGCGAGCTCCTCCCTCGCTTTCGCCTTCTCGTTCCATTGTGCCTCCTGCAATGCAGGCACGCCCACGATGTCGAACCATATCTCCACATTGGCGGGATACTTGATGCCGCGAGTCTCTGTCGTGCGCACCTTGTTGTAGTACTTCCGTATCAGTTCGGTGAACACCCACGCCCACGATGTCACGCAGTTGCCGTACATGTCAAGCTCCGCCTCGTTGCGGTTGGCATACTTGACGGACTCGAACATGGCGTGCAATTCCTTCGGTATGTTCATGTACTGCAAAAGTTCGGCTATTGCCGACTTGCGCTTCTCCACCAGCTCCAGTTCCTTGATCGGGAGGTCTATGCGCTGGAACTTGACGGGCGTTCTTGTAATCAGCAGCGCCCACTTGCCGAATCGGATTCCGTACTTGTCGCGGTAGTCGTCCTGTATTTTCTTGATCTCCTCGTCGTCAAGGTAGCCGTCCGTCCTCGCGGATGACTCCGGCGACAGCACGCCCATGGCTCCGTAGTTGAGTATCAGGTTGAGGTCGCTGTCGTTGACGGTGTTCAGCATGTCGATGTGCGGGCGCAATGTCTCCGCCCGTGTCTTGCCGGTTGTTCGGTACACCTCGTCAAGCAGGCACACCATCTTGCGCTCGTCGAAGCGCTCGTTCCAATGCTCGCGGTCGCACTCGTCCGCGAATCTCGGGCGGAACGGCTCGGATACATCAAGCACTACCATGCCGTCGTAGAACATCTTGAGCAGTATCGCCAGCGCGTTCTTGTGGCAGAACTCGAACATCTTGTCCAAGACCTCGAAGTCTGGTTGCGCGCTCCACACCACATTCTGCATACGGTTGGAAATCATCATCAGCACGCTCTGGATGTCCGCCTCCGCGAACGGGCGGCACACCCTGTCCCACCAGCCGAAACGGTCGAAGCCGTACACCACGGGGCGGTGACGGCGCACATTGTAAAAACCGAAATAGAGATTGCCTATTCTCATATTTTACTTTTTCGCTGCAAAAATAGTCTAATTTTTCAAAAACGCAACTTTTTTCGTGAATTTTCTCACCTTCACCGCCACACAACCGCCGTTAGCCACGATATCCTCGCATATCGCGGATGTGTTGCCCTCTATCGTTCGGAACAGCTTTATGCCTGCCGGATCGTAGAACACATCGGTCACGATGCCGATGTGGTACGGCTTGCCCGCCTCGTCCAGGTACACCACGAAGTCGCCGCGTTGCGCCGTGTCCGACACCATGCCCCTCGCCTTGTACGACTGAAGCCACGCCGCCACGCCGGCGTGGTACTGGATTGACGACCCGCCGGCCGCCACACGGCAGACATACGCGAAAGCATCGTAGTCGCGCTCAAGGCAGCCCATCGGCCGCGAACAGTCCACATGTCCGCCGTAACTCTCATACAGGCACGCTGCCACGAACATCGCGCACCATGAATAGCCGTCCTTCCGACGCTGGTCGAATCCGAGCATCAAATCGAAGAGCCGCCCGAAGCGCGTCCAGTTCCTCGCGCCCGCGCCCATGGTGTGCTGCTCGTACACCGAGACATCGTGCCGCTCCTTCTCGCAGTATCCCACCCAGCTGGTGGCCACTTGTATCATCTTTTCCTTTTCAAGTGTGTTCATATCCGTAGTTTTTCAAATGCCATTACCACGCAGTCGATGAGGTCGTCGTGCGAACCGGCGGGGAATTCGTCCGCCTGCGCCAACAATTCCCGGACCTCATCAACACCGACAGATGAGGAGATTCGCAGATAATTCTTGATCGCGTCCATCTGCAACGCCGCGCGGCTGTACTTGTCCGCCGTAGTTGAGAAGCCCACCAGCGACCGCACGCCCTTCCGCCGCAGCTTGTCGGCGATGGATGCGCCAGCCCCGTTACTCTCGATGTACGCCACGGCGTAATCCCTTGACCTCAACCAATCCGCCACCTCATCGAGTGATGCACGCTGCCTTGCGAACATGCCGCAAAGGTACACAAGCCCCGACACACGCACCACATCGCAGCAGACGAAGAAGTCGCTGCCGTAATCCGTTGACGGGTCGATGACCACGATGTGCCTGCCGTCGGGAACCTCCGACACCACCTCCGGCGACCACCCTTCGAACAGTCGGATGCGCCCCGTGGCTGTCGGCCGCTGCATGTACTGTGCCTGCCACACCTCGTCGCTTACACGCTCGCGCTCCACCTCCAGCTCCGCCGTCTTCTTCCACGCCTCGCACACGCTCCGCCCGTCCACCATGGCTGGCAGGATGTACTCCTCCGCGTCGGGCCACATGCTGAACCAGTCGTTCACCGTCCAGCGTGTGCCGACATTCAGTATCTTTCTTCGGCCCTCGAGACGGCCCAGCAGCACGGACTCCTTGAACACCTGTAACTGCCTTGTGTATGCGGCGGACATCGCCTCGAGCATGTTCTTTGCGGTGTCGTCAACGATGGCGATGTCGAAGCCGAAACCCGTGATGCCGCCTCCGATGCCGACGGCGGCGTGGTTGGGCTGTGTGCTTCCGTCAATCTGCCAGCGTGAGCGGGTGCCGTCAATGTACGGGACACTCTGACCCGTACGCTCGAAGAATTTGAGGTACTGGTCGCGCACCTGCACGCCGAAAGTCTCCGCCAGTTCAGAGGCGTAGGAGGCACGAAGAACACGAACGGAAGGGTCACGCAGCAAGGCCCACACCGTGAAGGATGTCGCAAGCAGCGACTTGCCGAAACGGGTGGGCATGGAGATGTTCAGCACATCGCCCGTCTTGCCGTTGTCCCACCACTGCTGTATGCGGTCGGCGACATCCAGCAGCTGCGGCCGCTCGGCGCACATCCTCGGCCACGCCCATCTCATATATCTACCGAAGTTACTCACCGATAGCGTCAAGTATCTCACGCGCCGCCTCCGACGGCTTGCGGTTCTCGAATGCGAAGGTCATCTGCTTCTCGCCGAGCAGCTCCTGTATCTTCAGAAGGTCGGAGAGTTCCACCTCCTCCCTCGTGTTCTCGATCGCCCTCATCACGAGCCACTCCAGCTTCGTTATCTTGCTGTCCTTGCTGACGGGTTTCGCCAGCTCCTCGAACAGAATCTCCCGCAACGCCTTGCGGCGTGCGGTGTTCTCCTTCTGCGCCACCGCGCTGCGTCTCTGCATCTCGCGGGCGTTATCCTTTGTGAATTGTGTGTCTTTACTTGGCATTTTGTTCCTCCTTTCTTTGTTTTGTCGTTATCGCGTGCCTTTCGGCTCTCGTCACATTCTCGCCCTTATACATTCCCGCGCCAATCTCGTCGATTTTTGAAAACGGTATTTCGGGAACCGTCAGCCGCTTGCGCCACTTTGGATCAAGGAAATAAATATAACGGAGCATATAGCCTTGAATAGCCTCCGCGCCTGCTTTTATATAATCGTTTCTCGTGTATCGCTTCGTTGGGTCTAATCCGCATAATTTGTCGTATTTCTCCTTCGTGCTCCGCTGTTGCAAATCTAACGTTAAACCTGCCACAGCGGAGCCGTCGGGCATCCTGATTATTGTCTTGTTGACTTGTATTCCAGTAAGGATAAAGTTAGAGGCTCGGTAAATCGTCCCGTCCCCGCATTGCGTTCCGTCGGCAAACGAAACAATCCACTTTACTTGCGGTGCTTTCTTGTGTATCATCCGCAAGGTCGCGCCGATGCAGTAACTCTCGGAATTTCGCGGCAGATAGTCGTCAAAGGCCATACGGTTTAATTCTAAAAAACAATTCCACTCCGTACCCTCAACAAGTCCGATTATTTTTCTTTTATCCATACTCGGGCCGTAACTCAACACACCGTGAAGGCGGCCGTCAAGGAACGCACCGAAGTGAAGTTGTGAGTTGTTCACCACCTTCCCACTGTAATGGTGCTTCTTTACAAAAGGATTGGCAACCGCAGCGGGTATGACTTTAATCTCTATTTCCTTGCATCTGCCCATTGTGTCAAAATCAAATAAAGTGCGTTTCCGTTTGAGTTTGTGTTGCCAAAGGTTTCAACGTATTTGTATTCCTCCTTCTGCTTCGCGTCTTTGATTGTTTGCTCAATAATACGCTGTTGTTCGTTTGACAGAGTGAATGTCATTGTCGCAAAACCTTTCTCGCCTTCGGGCAGCGTGAAGTCCTCGCCGAAGTCGTCGGGGTTGGCCTTCCATTACTCCGGCACGCTCATCCCCCACTCTTCCAACTCGGCGGTGTCCCAATCGCTTGCTATGACCTCCCAGTCATCCTCGCCGAACGGCAGGTTGTCTTTGATGGCGTACTCGCGCAGCTTGGCGGGGTCGGTGTCCGCGGGCAGCACCTTGCACGGCAGCGTCTCCATGCCGACCGCCTTCGCGGCCTCAAGCCGCTGGTTGCCCGCTATCACCACGAACCCATCGCCGTGCGGCACCACGATAAGCTCGCGCAGGCGCAGCATCTCGGGCGCGTCACGCAGCGACTTCTCCAGTTTATCAAGGTTTTTCTTGCTGATTTTCCGAGGGTTGCGGGGCAGCCCGTCCACCTCGCCGCTGTTCGCACGCAAACTGCGGATTGCTATCTCTTTGGTTTCAATGTCCATGTTTTTAATATTTTGCGCCAAAAATACGAAATTTTCCGATTACGCAAGTCACGGGGTGCAAATTAGTAAATTAGTTACATTAGTAACAAAAACACATCAATTCCTTATATATTTTTTCTTATATTATATTCTTAATTATGTAAATAATATAATAATGTAAATAAAATAGATATATAGTACTGATTATTAGAGCGTTGCAATTATTTACATTTTAGTAACTTTTTGATTACGCCCAAAATGTAAATAATGCAAACATCTGATATTGTGGCAGTTGGCAAAATAGTGTGTTTTGGAAAAAGACCGAAAAACGGAAAAAAATCACACGAATCCGATGATGTTAATATAATAAAATCATAAGGTTCGTTTCAAGTAATCATTAAAGTTTTCGCACTTGGTGAACACGAATCGGTTATTATTATTTGATTTCAAAAAATGTGCAGAAATCGGACACTCTATCATGCGGAAATTCCATCCCCAAGTCCGCCCACACCTTGCCATCTCCGCAATGAAAAATGTCTTTGTAGGTCTTCATCCCGTCTTGGTCGTAGGCGCATTTTACTTTGAAAACGCAGCCGTCGCATCCTTGTTTCTCCGATTTCAGAATCCCGTAATAATGCCCGTTTTTCTTGTATCGGACAAGAATTGAAGTGAAAAAATTATTCATTGCTCTATCATTTTGGTGAATGTCTCGAAGTCGTGGCAGAAGAACACCACATCGGGGTGGCGTTCCTTCCAGCGTAATTGCTCGGGGCGTATGCGTGCCGTGGCGGATGCCTTGAACTCCACCATCAGGAACCTGCCGCCCTTAAGCAGCGAGTGGTCCGGGATGCCGGTGTTGCCGTTGTTCTCGTTCTTCCAGCAGTCCCAGCCGTGCTGGCGTGCGTATTCCACGCATTTGCGCTCAAGATTTCTCTCTTCTTGCTTCATAAATCAAGTTTCGTTTGGTTGAAAAACATCTTGGCATTCTCCTTGCTCATCCACCACTCAAGCAAATCTTCAGGTGTGGCATTCGGGAAATCTCTCATGTATCCTCCATCCATCAATTCCGTTATGGTTTTGATGAATTGCACCTTCAATTTCGGATAAAGGTCAAACCAGTATAATATCTGTTTCTTACTGGCGTACGGACATAGCATACAGCCGACTCTCCCGAATGTGTCGTAAAGAGGGTTTGGCGTTATGCATTTGATATCGAGATATTCCCACACATCATCCTCCGTCCATTCAAGGATCGGGTAAAACCTTACTTTTTGTCCTTTATATTCCGAAAAATCAACAATTTTTCTGCTATTATCATATGTGAAAACATGATATTGGCTCCTTTTCACGCTTTCTTCCTTCCTGACTCCCAAGGCTTTGAAAGTTCCGACCGTTTCCTTGAAATAAGAACAACAGAATCTTGTTCTCATAGTCGGGATCGACTTTTTCTTAAGCATGAGCTGGAAAAAGTTGAGCTTTGGCAGACGGAACTCCACATCGGGGTATTGGCTTCTGATGAAACGCACATTCTCCGGCGGATCGTTTGTAGTTACATTGTAACCGGCATGGAAAGGCACTCCGCTATCCTTGAACAGCTGGTAAAGGCATTGCGAGTCCTTGCCTCCGCTGAAGCCTACATGGTATCCTCCTGCCATCTCAGCATACGGCAGATACTCGCGGATGAGCGATATTGATTTGTCAATCTTCTGTTGCAATGTCATTTTATTTCCTCCTCCCATTCTATATGAGCATAACCTACAACATTATAACCGCTGCGGATGTTATAATATTTCGCTGCCTCCAATGTTTCGTATATGTCGCCATAGACCTCTCTATCTCTTCTCGTGTCAGCATCTGCTTCGATTACAGCAACCCAACCTTGGCATTTCTTATATTTCGGTTTCGGCTTTGTCTTAATGCACAAATTCACATCGTTCCAGCCGGACACATAGGTGACCGAATCAATCTCCCGATTGTCATTGATTCTGAATTTCGCGTGGTCTTTGATTTCAAAAGTTTTCACCCCGTCGATAGTGACGGTGAGGTCGGAATATATCTCCGCCGCCTCGGTGATGAAAGGACCGACGGTCTTGTGGTCCGTTGTCACATACCCGCTGCTCGTGTAGTCGCCGTGCAGGTTGCCGGATTCGCATTTAATCATTTTCTTTTCTCCTTTCTTTTTTAAACAATTTAGCAATCAGCACCGCCGCCAGCATAATCGCGAAGAACGGCCAGAAGATTCCGACGGCTATGGTCTCGCCATTTCCGAGTTCCCCCTCCTCGCACCACACCCGCATGGAGCAGGCGGTCAGCACTCCGCATACGGCGTATATGATAAGTTCGTTGTACCATGTCATCTCTCCCTCCTTCCGTTCAATGTCTCGCCCTTTGTCATCTCCTGAACATTCCTGTTCACCTCCGACTTCTTTCTCAACGCTGGCAGTATGCGGTCGTCCACCGTGCCTTTGGCCACGAGGTAGTAACACCTCACCCTTTCCGCCTGACCAGTTCTGTGCAGGCGGGCGTTCGCCTGGGCGAAATGCTCGTAGTTGTAGGTCAACTCCATCCACAAGACCACATGGCCGCCGTGCTGCAGGTTCAGCCCGTGGCCCGCACTGGCGGGATTGGCGACCAGCACATCCAGTTCGCCGTTGTTCCATCTATCCAGCCATCCCTTTGACGAGGTGGACGCTATACGAAGTCCCGCCTCTTTTGCGAGTTCTCCGAACCACACCGCACTCTCGCGGTACTGGTAGAACAACAGCACGCTCTCGCCCTCGGCCGCGCACCGCTCGCAGAACTCCACCGCCGCCCGTATCTTCGTGCCTCCGCCCTCCAGCCGCAACGCATCGCCCGTATCAGTGTCGTACACGAAGCCTGCGCACAGCGTCTGCAACTTGGCGAACTTGCCCTTGTCGCTTGCGGTGAACTCAAGGCCGTCGGGCATCTCGAAATGCAGCACGGCGTTGAGGTCCATGTAGGCGTTTCGCTCAACCTCCGCGAGTTCAACGGGAATCTCCGTCTCCATCATCTCCGGCAACTCCAGCCAGTCCTCCGCTGTCAGCGTGATGATGTCCTTCCGCCACGGCTCCAGCACCTGCCCGGCGGTCACGCCATGGCGCAGGCGGAACTTCTTGAACGGCTGGCCGCTGCCCTCCATGATATTCTCGAAGAATCGGCCGCGCCATGCGTACCAGTCGCCCTTCGCGTGTCCGGCCATGTCCAATGCCGCCATCTGGCTGAACAGGTCAATCAGCCCGTTCGGGGCGATCGTTCCCGTCAGTCCTATCTTGCGGCCTGCCTTGATAGAGAGTACCGCGTCCGTGCGCTTGGCGGTGCGCGTCTTGAAGGAGGTCAGCTCGTCGATGACGAGGATGTCGAATGTTTGGCCGGCGAAGTCGGAGATGTTGTCACGGGAGACTACGAGGATGTCGGCGGATTGCGCCGCATTCGCGCGCTGTGCCGGAGTTCCGGCGACCAGCTCCATGTGTCGGCGCACATCGAATCCCCACTTCTCGGCCTCCGGCAGCCACACCGTCTCCGCCACGCGCTTCGGCGCTACGATAAGCGCCGTCATTTCCGGGCATCTGGCCTTGATGTGGTCCAGCACATGCAGCACGCATGCCGTCTTGCCAAGTCCCATTCCGACCGACACGCAGGCGTGCGGATGGTCGACGATGAAGTTGCAGATGCGCTTCTGATAGTTCCTTAATTGCATAAGTTCTTGGTTTTTAATAAGGTAAATCATTAATATCTTCTTTCTCCTCCGTGACGAACACCAGCGGCTCCACGCCAATGCCCATCAGGTCGGTGATGTTGTAGTACTTGCGCCGTCCGCTGACGGCAGGCTCGCCGAACGCCTCCACGACCGCCTCCTTCACGATGTTCCGCTGCTTGCGCACATCGTAGGATTTGCACAACCAGTCTGTGAAAAACTTGGGATAACTGACCTGATAGCCTCCGGCGTTCTGCTCCATCCGAAGGTGTGAGCGGAACTCGTCGCCGAGCAGGGCGGAGACGATCTCGTCCTTCGTCAGGCCGTCGTCTCCCCTGACCTCCGGCATGGTGTCGCGGTACCACGCCGCCACATCCTCATCGTCCGGGGCGTTGACGATGTAGTCGCGCCACAAATCGAAGAGCTGCCCGTATTCGCGGAACTTGGGCTTGCGCATGCGGATGACGCAGATGCGCCGCTCGGACTCGTCGGCGATGATGCTGCTCACATCGTTGTTGCTTGTGAAGATGTAGTTTCGTGTGCAGGTAACATCGTAGGTGCCGCCGAACTTGACCTCGACGGCGCATGAGTCCGTGGTGATGGCGGTCTTGAGTTTGCCGTAGTATTTGGATGTGGTCTTTCCCGCTATCGCCTCGTCCATGACCACGCAGGCGAGCCTTGTAGCCTTCGGGCGGCTGAAACGCTCGAACTGCAGTTCGGTCGCTATGTCGCTGAAAGCGTCGCCGCCGCAGCACTCCCTCCACGATTTGCGACCGTTGAGGATGCCCGCCATGATTCTGGCCACGGTGGTTTTGCCGGTCATCTTCTCCGAGGAGTAGAGGTATAGCGAGCGGTTGAGCGCAGGGTCGCTGTTGTCGCGCCGCGCCTGACACACGAAGTATCTGATATGTTCCCACTCGTTCTGGGTGAAGCCGTAGATTTCGGACAATTCCGATTTCGCTGCCCCGTATTGTTCCGCCACGGGTTTCTCCATGAACACCTCCGCCCTCCGGCGGTTGAGGTCGGCCCTCTCGAAGCACCTCATCCACATCGCCTCCGCCGCCGCCTTCATGTTCTTGGACATCGTGGCGGCCGTGCATATCTTGACCGCTCGCTGAAGCAGCAGTTTGGTCTCCGGCATGGTGATCTGCGTGGTTTTGCTCATCAGGTACTTGTCGGTCGCCACCTGCCACCACGCGTCCGTGATAGCCTCCTCCACCTCGTCAACGCTGGCGAAGTCGCAGGCGCACAGCACGGGCTCCACATCCGGCGGCGTGGTCTTGAGTACCGCCGCCACCAGCGGTGAGGGCTTGTCGCCCTTTCCTTGCTTTCCTTTGTATATCTTCGCGTAGTCGGTCATCTGCTTTTCTTTTTGAGGATTAGACGGTCTTCGGTCAGGTCCCAGATGTCGCTGCCTGCGGGCATGCCCGCATCGATCACAAGGTCCGCGATGTCTATGCAGGTCCACCCGTATTGCTTTGCCGTGCGGAGCCAGTTCCAGTACTGTCCGTCATCTGGTATGAGCGTGACGCTACGGACATTGAGGCATCCGAGGTCTATGGACCCCTTGAGCATCTGCGAGCCTCCGCACGCCAGCCATATGCGGCCGTCACGCCCTTCGGCGATGTCCGTGGCGGTCATCAGCACGGCCGTCTTCTCGCTCTCCACCACCCACACCTGATGCCCGGGAAATCGCTCCAGCAGGTGCTGCCCGAAGAGGCATTGCCTGATGCGGTACTTGGTCTCGTCGAATGTGCATGACGGGGCCTTGTGCATCCACCACACGGGAAGAGAAACTCCGCCGTCTCCCTTCAGGCGGTGGCCGTCGGGTCCGTACATGATCGCCTTGCCCGTGCGCACACTCTCGCCGTCATACTGATAGAATATGCACTCGCCACGGCTGCCAGTGCCTATGTGGTATCGCTGGCACGCCAGTTCAAGGGCCTGCGGAGGCAGGAGAGAGGCGAACGCAGCATAAAGGGTGTTGTCATACCTCAACGGCTCAAACATGGGCTTATAGCGCATTATTTCGCGTTTATCCTCCGCAGGTTCCGACTTGGTGTACAGCAGCGGCCCGCTTGTCACCTCGTCCTTGTCAAGATGCGGGTAGCGGAAGTATCCGCAGGACTGCTCGCGGTCGCAGCGCCCGTAGATTTCGCCGGCCACGACGGAAGGGTCGGAGGCGAGGACATAAGGCACGAACCTCATCCGCCCGCATTGCGGGCATCTCTCCTTCTTCCCTCCCTTTCGCAGCATCCATTTGTAGTTAGCCATTGCAGCCCTCCTTCCCGCTGGCGAAGTCGCACGGCTCAAGCTCCACGCCCGCCGTCATGCAGTACGCCAGCACCACATTGTAGGTGTTGCCCCATCTGTTCGGCAGGTGCCGGCCCTTGGTCCAGTACCAAAGCGTCATCACCGGCACTCCCGTCGCCTTGGCGATGGAGTAGATGGATAGACCTGCACGCTTTATCTTTCGTTCAAAATTAGTCATTTTCTATTGATTTTAAATAGATTAAAAACGGGCGGAGGCGATTCCCCACATCCGGCGGCGTTCACGCCGTCCGCCCTTTCAACAACCTAAAACGGAAGGTCCTCCCCGCCTTTGTCCTCATCGGGCAGGACTTCCTCCGCCGCCGTTATGTTGTCGGGTGTCATGGAGATTCCGCTCGCCTGCTCCACACCCTCGGCGAACGCCGTGAACGGGTTGTCGGTGTGCATGGTGGCCTGGATTGCGTTCACCCAGTAGCCCCTCGCCGCCTTGCCGTTGAGGTCGTCCGGGACCAGCTCCACGCCTTGGATGCGCACATCCCAGCGGTGTGCGTCAAGGTCCGTGTTCAGCGGCTTGGACATGGGCTGTGCCTTGCCGTCATACCATCGGGCGTTGGTCCCGATCTTGAATGTCACGCGCCAGCGGTCCTCGCCGTCCTTGTTCTTGTAGTTCTTGGCGAATGTGGAGAACTGCTCGGGCTGGTGGTCGAATGTGACATTGAAGTCTATCTGCTCATCCTCCGCCTTGATCTTGCGGTTCTCCATCGGTGTGCCTTCCTTATATATGCGCACGCCGAAGAACCCCGTCATTTTTTTCGTTAAAAACTCTTTTTTCTGCATGTTTTTTGTGATTTAAATAGTTATTATTCATTTGTTTCGAAGAAGTCGGCCTCTATCGCCATCATCTCGGCCTTGAGCTTCGCTCTTGCAAGCTCATCGCTGCGATTGATAGCCTGGATGTCGAGGTTAATGCGGTGTATCATCGCACGGTAGGTCTCGATCGACTCCGATGTGACCTTGCTGTCCAGCAGCTGGCGTGTGGCAAGTTCCGTGCGTGCCAATGTCTCCATGTGCAGCTCGTTGTTTTCCTCAATAGTGTCGGCGTATGACTTCAGCGCATCCGCCTCTTTTCTCAATTTTTCGTGTTTTTTCATAACATGTTTGTTTTTAATTATTTAATATTGATTTAACATAGTTGACGACACGCTCATATTCGCGACCGCTCAACTCAGAGTCCTCGTATGCTTTTTTCACCAGTGCTTCTCCTATTCCGGAGAAGCACCCCACCTTCCACATGTTGTTAGAACGCGTCCACGTAAAGTGTCTGCCGGAGGACCACCAATTCTTGAAAACAATGTAGTCGGCGTTGCCGGACACCTTGGCGTCGCCGCACACCTCGGCGTTGCCGGACACCCAAGCGTCGCCGCACACTTTGGCGTTGCCGGACACCTCGGCGTTGCCGGACACCTCGGCGTCGCCGGACACCTCGGCGTTGCCGAACACCTCGGCGTTGCCGTACACCTTGGCGTCGCCGCACACCTCGGCGTTGCCGGACACCTTGGCGTCGCCGTACACCTCGGCGTTGCCGGACACCTCGGCGTTGCCGGACACCTTGGCGTCGCCGTACACCTCGGCGTCGCCGGACACCTCGGCGTTGCCGAACACCTCGGCGTCGCCGAACACCCTGGCGTTGCCGAACACCTCGGCGTTGCCGGACACCTCGGCGTTGCCGGACACCCAAGCGTCGCCGCACACTTTGGCGTTGCCGGACACCTCGGCGTTGCCGCACACCTCGGCGTTGCCGGACACCTCGGCGTTGCCGGACACCTCGGCGTTGCCGAACACCCAAGCGTCGCCGTCGTGCGACAAATTTTTCTCACTGAGAATGAAGCCGCCCATGTCTCCATTATTAATGTCGCCGAATGTACGCAGAGCCTTTATCCGATGGAGTGTCACTCCATTAACATTAATGGTATCATCCGTCATTATATACTTATTGCTCATGGCAACCTCCTTTCTCCCTCTCTCGCGCTATTATCCGGGCGAATGTGACATCAAGCAGGGCGATGGCGTGCAGGTATGCGTCCTCTATCGCCTCTCTCTGGGTGAGGATTGACACTTCCGGCAGCGTCACATCCATGGCGAGGCGTGCGCTTTCGTAGTTCGCTATTCTGTAAACTCTTTCAAGCGTTATCTTATTCGTTGTCATTGCTTTGGATTTTTAAGGTTATGTATTCTTTTTTCTCTCCCTTCTTGTTGAACATCTCCCAAATCTTCGGGTACGCCTTTTTCAGTCCGGCGCTATCAAACCTCGAACTGCTGCCGGCTGGCATGTAGGTGACGGTGGCGTTGTCGCTTGAAATCCTGCTCATTCCGTTGATGCCCATCCATTCGCGGATGATCGCCGCCTGCTCGTCATAGTGCCGCTGCAGGCTTTCGATGCTTTGCTTCGATATTTTGCACTCGCGGACGGCGGCCACTATCTCCGGCGGCAACTCGTTGCCTCCCGCCTCCGTGATGCGGAGGTCCAGAGCGTCCCAGCACTCGTCAATCTTCTCAAGCGACCACTCCAGCGCCTCGGTGACGGTCCTTTCCTCGGGGATTTCCTCCTTGTGGTCGACACACATGCCCATAACCTCCACCCTGCCTCGGAGGACTACCGAAGAGGCACCGAGCATGTAGTACCATTGCAGCTGCGCCATGTAGCGTTCCCGCACCTTGTCGAAGGTCAGCGTGCGCGTCCACTTGCACTCCGTGACCGTGCCGGTCTTGGTGTTCAGGAAATCGGCGTGCGCGAACACCTTGAAGTGCTTGTACTCCTTGCCTCCCTCCATCTTCCACTCCCTGACTATCTCCGGGAATCCTTGGAAATACTTTGCGGTCTCGTCCTCGAATGCGTGGCCCGTCTCCATGTCCTCGGTGGACACAGCCTCCGGGATCGGGTCAAGCCCAGCGATGACGCGCAGGCGGCGTTTCATAGAAGTTGTCAGTTCGTTGCCTTCGGCGATTTTCCTGCCTATCGCCAGCACCATGGCGGCGTCGCTTCCGCCGAATCCGAGAGCGCGTGAGGCTCTCACCTCGAAATCGTGATTTTCTTTTTTCATAATATCGGTATTTTAAAGGTTGTTAATAATTCTTCTCAATTCCTCAACTTGCGTTGTTATGTATCCGGAACAAATCTTTGCCTCCGCAATCATGTGTCCGTACTTGAACGCGGACGGGAACTCCCTGTTCTCCACCTCGGCGCACGATTTCTCGGCACATTGCTCGGCATTTTCAAGTTTGGCCGCCACCTCCTCCAGTTTTCCGAGGTGGTACTCGATCATTTTTTTTTCTAATACATTCATAATTTATGGGATTTTAAGGGTTATCGCAGGAATGTGTTGCGGACATCAATGTCGGATGGCGTGCCGTCTATGAAGTACTCGACCTCATCCTTGGACGGGTTGCTGACCTTCACCAGCGTCCTGTTGCCGTTATACATTGTCACCCGGAGGGTGTTCTTTTTTTTGTTGTGATGGATGGCGAAGATAGCGTTGCCGTATCTGTCGAATGCTGTGTTTCTCATAACTTTGGGTTTTAATTGGTTGTTGATTGATTGTTTAACGACACAAATATACAACATTTTTTATATTATACAACATTTTTTATAAAAAAAATGAAAATTTTATTTTGCTGTAAATCAATTAGTTACGAAGAAAATGAAAAATTTTTACGGCGGAAGCCTGGGAATCGGCCTAAAATTTCGGAGTTTTTTCGGAGTTTCCGCAAAAAGTTGAAATTATTGCAGCGCCGAAAAGTCGCACGAAAGCAGTCTCATCGTGCATTTGCCTTCCTGCCAGTTCGCGGACCTTACCAGCCAGTCGCGCCCCTTCCAAGTGACCACCGCGTCCGCCCGCATCGCCTCGAAGTCGGCGAAGCCCATCAGCACCTCAACCGCCGCCTCGTCCGCCTGCTCCGTGAATTTTCCGAAGCGACCGCCTATTCCGCACTCCGAGTCAATGTACGAGATATGCAGCGGCTCCCCCCCGTTCGGGTCAATATACATTATGCCGGAATAGTCTTTGCGGCTAAACCCGCCGTCGCCGTCAACCTCGATGTCGTGGAATGTCACGGGCGAGCCGTTTACGCCGTCACCGGCCATCCACGGCAATTCCGATATCACGCGCTCATCATCCACCATGTCACTATCAACCCTGCTGTCACGCTCCCACACACCGCTGACCTCGTCGTGTTTGCTGCGTATGTAGTTGTGTTTAGCCCATCCTTGCGGGTAGCGCAATATCTCGCCTTCCGCTATCTGAACGCCTCCGTTTTCGTCAAATACTTTAGTTCCGCCATTGAAGGCGATATTGTCGAAGGTGGTTATCTTGACTATATTGTTGTCTCTATCCACATCCCAACAGGCGCAAACAAGACGGCAGTATGCCTGCAGCAACTGGGCGAAGGTAAGGTCAGGAAGGTTGTCAACGATGTAAATGTTCGTGTTCGGCTGCGCGTCTCCGCCCTGATGCGTAACATCTATCGTATACCCGGTCGGATACTGACCTATTGGGAAGCACTCGTCCTGAAACGCGTCAACCTTCCACTTCCGAAGGTTGAACAACGATGTGCCGAACTCGTTACTCTGCCCGAATGTGAACACGCTGCCGCTTTGCTCGTAATGGTGTGCGAATTCCCGTGTTGTCGGGCGGTTGTCGTCTCCGACTGCCTCCATGAAGTCCAGACCTTTCGGTCCTCCGGCTACAAATTCCGACACCCTTTGCGGGAATGCCACCGTCATCTCTCGCAACACGGCCAGCACATTGCACATGAACGATGCCATGTACCACCCGCGACGCATGTCAGGACCCAAAGTCAGGGAAAGACCGGCATCCGCCAGCGTGTTGCCGGAACCAGTCACCGTGATCGTCGGCGATATGCCGAGGGACCAGTCGCCGTACCATGACCTTATGTTCACATGGTAAGTGTTGCCGCGCTGGTTGCATGTAGGAAGGGAAAACATGAAGTTGTACGGGTTATGGCAATTTGCGGACAGCATGGAACTGATTTCCTCGCCGTCAACCTCAACGGTGTAACCGAGCGATGCCGCCGTTATTCGCAGCAGCCACCCGAGATTGACCGAGGGAGACACAGCCGCCACGCCGTACATCACGCCGCTGCCATGGTTGTTGTTGTCATAATTGACCCATCCCCAAGTGCTGGTGCTGTTGTTCAGCACCGTGTCCTTGTCGCTGTATGTGATTGGCGCGATATTCTGGAACCAAAGCAGCGACTGCAGAGTGTCATCGAAACCCGCAACATTGCCGATACCCCAAGTGAACAGCATGTTGAAGCGGTTGCCGCTGCAGGAGACAACGCCTATACGCCCGCGTATCAGCGTACCTTCAACGGACAGCATGCCCGCCTCCATGTGGCGCACGCCGTAGTTCTGTGCGTCATGTCCCCAACCAAGCATCTCCGAGTTTCTCGGAGTAACGGGAACCGTCAGGTTGATGGTGTGCTTCATCTCCGGCTCGCCCATCTCAATGAGGTTGTTAGTGAAAGACAGCGCCACCTTCGTATCCTTGTCGGTGTCCATCCACGCGCCAGCGTACATTATCATCGCACCCATACCGCCTCCTCTCTCCATGTCTCTATTTCGAACTCGATATCCGTCTTTCCGCCCGTGATCGCCCCGCCCATCGCCGTGACCATCCGTACACGCAAGGTTATAATAACCTTATTTCCGCCTGCGTCATACCCCTCGCACGCCATGCTGATGCTGTCGGCGATGTTGAGGTCCCTTATATAGCGCCATGTATCCCACGAACACGATGGCAGCAGCAAACGCTTGCGCCCTCCTCCAGTCTGCCACCACTCCTTGAGACCTTCAACGCTGACCTCCGCCGTGCCTGATTGAGGCAATGTCTCGCCAGCCACATCGAAGGCGTAGGACTTCAATGCACCGTCCTCCTTGCTCTTCCATGTCAGCATCACCGCACCGCAAGATGCCGTCACAACGGGGACCTTGATGCCGCCGAACTCCAGCGCGTCGGCGCTGTTCGCTGCCAAGGAAAGCGCCAAACACTCCTGCGGGTCAACCGTTGATGTCGCCGCAACGCTTCCGCCATTCCACCTCCTGAATGTCAGCGACGAGACGGTTCGGTTTGCGAGCGCCGCCCTCCATGCCGTACCGCCGACTATGCGGAAACTCTCAGGCAACACAAGAGGCGATACCATGCCCCACAGGCCGTCACGTAGCGTGACATCGAAAAGGTCGGTGTGCAGCACGCCGTTGCTGTCTGTGTAGTCAAAGTCCACCACTATCGCGCTCACGCCGTCGTCAAGCATCCTCCGCACCGTAGCCGTGTAATCAAGCAGGCAAACGGAAGAGTAGTCGAAGGTGTGCGCGGTGTAGATGTAAGCGCCGGATCTCGAGCCGCCGCTGGCGTATATCCACACCTCCGCGCGGGCGTTGTCCGCCACACCGTTGTCAAGTTTGACACCAAGTCCTTGGATAGTGTTGCACGACAGGTCCTCGCCGCTGTTGTAACGCCAGCAGTCTGGCGTGCGCACATATACATCGAGGTTGTCAACATTCAAAATCTGTTCGTAATTCATGATGTTGCGTTTTTATTTTATTCTTACAAGTTCCGCCGTCTGCCGCCTGCGGTCGCTGTACGCTATAAACTCCGAGTAGTCAAGCACCGGGGAGGGCATATTCTCCACCGCCTCGCGGAACGCCTGCGCCATCTGGCGGTAGTCGTTAAGCCCGCGCGGCACTCCCGCCGCCAGCAGGTCGAAGAGGTGCTGCTGCTGGGCCTTGGTCAGTATCATCTCGCCGCTGTTCACCATCGCCGTCATGCGGTCGCCCGTGTAACTGTCGCCCGGCACGATGCCGCCCGTGGCGTAACTTCCCGCTGATGGTATCTGGGCCGATTTTATGGACGCGATGACGCTTGCGAACTGGGCGGTCACCGCAGCCACATTGGCCGCGATGCGCAACGCCATGGTGTAGGGGTCTCCCTGCGTGGATGCCGTCACAGCCGCCGCTATGGTGGTCGCCAAGTTGATGACCGCGTCCACGATGGCGAGTGCCTTCTTGAACTTTTCGTAGGATTCCGCATCCTCGCCTGCCGCCTCGTACAAGTCGCCCAACGCTGAAGTAACGGCATGGAGTGTCGTTTGTGTCTGCTCTATCTGGCTGCGCATCGCCTCCTCGCTCTTCGTCCTCGCCTGCAGCATGTCCGCCTCCGCCGCCAGCACCGCCGCGCGGTATTCCTCCTCGGTGGTGTACAGCGTACTCTTCGTCTCCGCGTCCATTCCGACAAGCTGCTGGTAGAACTGCGATGCCCTTTCGAGTTCCGCCTGCGCCAGTTCCGTGGTGCTTCCGTATATCTTGTTCATTTTCTCCTGCAAGTCGTTCTCGTAGCGCAACTGCTCCGCGCTCCACGCCTGCCTCATCTTCTCCTGCTCATTCTCATAGGCCTCGCCTACATGGGCGAGAGACTCCTTGAAGTTCTGCTCCACCCATCTCGCCTCCTCCTCGTCCTGCTGGCGCATGATTTTGGCGTGTTCCTTATCCATATTCTGCAGTTCCTGCAGTTTCAGAGCCTCCAATGCCACAATCTCCTGGTTGATGGTCTCCCGTGTCGCCTTCGTGAGGTTTTTTTCGTTCTTGAGTCGTTTTTGCAAGTCCTCGATCTGGCGGTTGTAGTTCAACTCCGTCTGCTTGCGCTCTCGGACATAGTCGTCATTCACAAACTGCAGCCTCAAGTCCTGCAACTTGCGCATCTCCTCCAGTTCGGTCTTGAGCGCCTGCTGTCTCTCCTGCTGCGCCTTCCGCCACGCCTGCCGCTGCTTCTCGGCCGCCGCCTCCGCCGCCTTCGCCTCCTGCTCGCGCGCCGATGCCGCCCTCGCCGCTATCCTCGTCGTGCCGGTTATGTAGTCCGTCTCCGCCTGCAGCATGGCCGCACGCGCCTGCGCGATGCGGTCCTTCGTCTCGTCGCTTGTGTCCGCCTCCTGCTTGGCCCGCTCCTCGATTATTCTCAAGTTCTCGGCCGCGTTCTTCCTCTTTTCATCCAAATCCGCCTTCTCCAGCTCGTCAATCTGCTGGAATATCTTTTCCCTCTCTTGGAAGGTCAGCGTCTCGTCCGCCCGTTCCTTCTTCTTCAGTTCGGCTATCTCTTTCTGCCTCTCGGCGCTTGACACCATATACTGTCGGTTTGCCTCCTCAAGTCTGTCCTCCGCGTCCACCAGCTCCTGCGCCGCGTTAGCCGCTTGACGGTATGAAGGGATGAGCCGTGCCACCCATGTGACAGCCGCCATGATGCCCGTAACCACCTTCGCCACCACATCCGCCAAGGCGCTGAACGCCTTATTTATCACATTCAGTATCGGCTGCAGGGATGCCATGGCCCTGCTCAAAGCCGTCATCGCATCGTCGTTCTTGCGGAAAGCGTCCACCAACTTGTTGAAGATGGCGACCACCGCCGCCACCGCCGCGAGTATCCAG
>JAEIGA010002832.1_pt1 | contig 27434 bp, 21 predicted proteins | sample 9270691 | NCBI WGS metagenome assembly JAEIGA01 (sample SAMN17057246, study PRJNA624740) | gut metagenome | biome: biome; isolation source: fecal sample | host: Bos grunniens | place: China: Xizang | collected 2019 | reverse complement strand
GAGATGGGTGGTCAGGTAGGAGATACAGGATACATCCTTTCAGAGAGCGGCGAGAAGATCAACATCGTCAATACCATAAAGGAGAACAATCTTACTATCCATGTTGCAGAGCGCATTCCTGCAGACTGCACAGAGAGCTTCAGCCTCCATGTCGATACAGAGAGAAGACTCCAGATCGAGAACAACCATACTGCCACCCACCTTCTCCACCAGGCTCTCCGCGAGATTCTCGGAACACATGTGGAGCAGAAGGGTTCATATGTATGCGACAAGTACTTCCGTTTCGACTTCTCGCACTTCGAGAAGCTCAGCGAGGAGCAGGCAAAGCAGGTCGAGGCGCGTGTGAATGCTCTCATCAGAGCGAACTATCCTCTTGACGAGAACCGCAATGCGACTATGGAAGAGGCTCAGGAGATGGGTGCAATGGCACTTTTCGGAGAGAAGTACGGCGACAAGGTGCGTGTCATCAGGTTCGGTGATTCTTGCGAGCTTTGTGGCGGTACACATGCTGCCGCAACCGGCCAGATCGGCTACTTCAAGCTTGTTTCCGAGTCAGCTATCGCTGCAGGTGTGCGTCGTATCGAGGCTACTACAGGCGTAAGCGCAGAGGCGCTCGTTGATGACATGGCCGAGACTATCCGTGCAGCCAAGTCGTTCTTCAACAATGTCCCTGATCTTGCAGGTGCAATCAGAAAGATGGTTGAAGAGAATGAGGCATACAGGAAGCAGATGGAAGAGATTGCAAAGGAGAAGACTGTTGCCCTCAAGAACAGCCTTAAGGGAATGGCTGTGGAAATGAACGGTGTGAACCTTGTCAGAATCGACACTGCAATGGATCCTGTAATGCTCAAGAATGCGGCATTCATGCTTCAGAAGGAGACAGAGAACTTCGTGATTGCTGCGGCATTCGAGGCGGCAGGCAAGCCACAGCTTCTCATGATGTACTCGGATGATCTCGTGAAGGCAGGACACAATGCCGGTGCAGATGTACGTGAGGCTGCAAAGCTCATCATGGGCGGTGGCGGCGGACAGCCGGGCCTTGCTACTGCAGGAGGCAAGAATGTCGAGGGCCTCAAGGATGCACTTGCAAAACTTGTTGAATCGGCAACTAAGTAATGAAGAAACTTGACCAGTTCATATTAAAATCATTCATAGGACCGTTCATAGCGATCCTTCTGGTCGTTGTGTTCATCCTTGTGATGCAGTTCCTCTGGCTCTATATCGATGAGCTGGTGGGAAAGGGACTGAGTTTCAAGGTCATATTGGAGTTTCTGGGTTGGGGTAGCGTCACCATGCTGCCGCTGTCCCTTCCTCTTGCGACTCTGCTTGCGTCGATGATGACATTGGGAACGCTCGGAGAGAACAATGAGCTTCTTGCCATCAAGGCGGCAGGCATATCGCTTCAGCGCGTACTGGTGCCTCTCGGTGCTGCATGCCTTGTGGTGAGTATAGGTGCTTTCTTTATTTCCAACGACCTCATGCCGGTGGCTTTCAATAAGATATACACTCTGAGAGATGACATCGGAAAGACAAAGGAGGAGATCAAGATTCCTACAGGTACCTTCTACAACGGTATCGAAGGATATATACTCCGCGTCAACGAAAGAGATGACGAGACCGGCGTAATGCATGGCGTCATGGTATACAACCATACCGGAAACAAGGGTAACACCAGTCTCACCATTGCGGATTCGGCAATGATGAAGATGTCGAAGGACAAGAGTTACCTTACCTTCACATTGTATGACGGAGCCAATTACGAGGAGACCAATAGCAGAAATTACCGCGACACCACTCTTCAGCTTCAGAAGATTGACTTCAAGAGTCAGCAGCTTTATATCCCTCTGCAGAACTATGCTTTCGAGAAATCGGATTCGGCTCGTTTTGATGATGAGGTGAAGTCCATGAATCTCAAGCAGCTGCATCATGGTCAGGATTCCATCGGCAATCTCAATGCGGCGGCAATGGCCAGCAATATAAAGGGACTGATGAACACCAGGTCCCTTCGTTTCCACAATCAGCTTGACTCAGCTGTCGTGGCAAGCCGCTCATCTCATTTCACCATGAAGGAAGGTGAGGGCTGGGACGATTTCGATCTGGAAATCAATGCTCTGTCAAATGCGAAGAACAATGCTGAGGAAATGCAGGTGACGTTGAGCTCATACTCCCGTGAGCGTTTCCATTATACGTTCACCCTCAGGAGAATAGACATCGAGATTCTCAAGAAGTTCGCCCTTTCTGTGGCGTGTCTGATATTCTTCTTCATAGGCGCACCTTTGGGCGCCCTCATCAGAAAGGGAGGTCTTGGAACACCGGCGATCATTTCTGTGCTGTTCTTTGTGGCATATTGGGTAATCGACATATCCGGAACCAAGCTTGCGCGAGATGGTGCGGTGGGACCGTTCCACGGAGTCTTCATATCCAGCTACATCCTTCTGCCTACAGGACTTTTCCTTACCTGGAAGGCGATCAATGACTCTTCTGTATTCAATATGGATGCGGTCAAGAGTATTTTCAGAAAGATAAAGATAAGAATCATGAGTATATTCAAGAAGACCCGCATAGTCTACATGGGTACACCGGAGTTTGCAGTTGCGCCTCTGGATGCTCTCAGAAAGAACGGCTATGAGGTGGTAGGAATCGTGACCGTTGCAGACAAGGCGAGAGGACGCGGACTTAAGGTGAATGAAAGTGCAGTCAAGAAATATGCGGTAGAAAACAATATACCGGTACTTCAGCCGCTTTCACTCAAGGATCCTGAATTCCTTGAGGCACTCAAGGCCTGGAAGCCGGACCTTTTCGTTGTGGTGGCGTTCAGAATGCTTCCTAAGGTCGTATGGGAGATTCCAAGGCTCGGAACATTCAACCTTCATGCGGCACTCCTCCCGCAGTATCGTGGTGCGGCTCCGATCAATTGGGCCGTGATCAATGGCGACAAGGCGACAGGTGTCACCACCTTCATGATTGATGAAGGAATGGATACGGGTAAGATCATGTACAGGGAACAGTGTCTGATCGGTCCTGATGAGACTGTCGGAGAGGTTCATGACAAACTTATGGAGCTCGGTTCTTCACTCGTGGTCCAGACTGTCGAGGCTATAATCGACAACAGCGTGGAATTCCGTGTGCAGAGAAGCTTCATCCAGGGTTCCGAGATACTCAGGCCTGCGCCTAAGCTTACCCGCGAACTCTGCCACATTGACTGGAACGGAAAGACAAGGCATATCTACAATCTCATCCGCGGTCTCAGTCCTTATCCGGCTGCATTCACCGAACTGGTGAAGGATGAAAAGACTCTCCAGATGAAGATATACAGGACTGTCAAGGTTGAGGGTGAAGACTATGCGGCAATGCTTGCAGGAAACGGATTGGAAACAGCGGCTCCCGGTACAGTCCTTTCGGACGGCAGGAACTATCTCGCGTTTGCAACGGCTGACGGTGCCATCTCTGTGACCGAACTTCAGCTTTCAGGCAAAAAGAGAATGAGCGTCAAGGATTTCCTTATCGGTTTCCGTGAACCGGCATCTTATGCAACCACGCAGGGAACCTCATCCCAGATAACAGGTAAAAAGGCATAGTCATGGGCAGAAGCATCGTCATATTGTGTGATGGAGATTTTCCTAAGACGGAATATCCGCGCTACCTTATGAGGATGGCGGATTTCATCATCTGCTGTGACGGCGCTCTGGTCAAGTTCCTCCGCAATTCAAAGTCGATCTTCGGTGAAGAAAGGCTTCCGGACCTTGTCATCGGCGACATGGATACTCTTTCTGCCTCGATGCAGAAGAAGTACTGCGACATTATAATAAAGGAAGAAGAACAGGACCATAACGACCAGACCAAGGCAGTGAGATGGGCTATGAACAATATCCCGGATCTGGAGCATATATATATATTAGGTGCGACAGGTGGCCGTCCTGAGCACACTATCGGCAATGCCGGTCTCCTGATGGAGTACACGAGGATGTTCGATATGGAGCAAAGTGGGATTGCCGTGGAATCGGTTTCTGATCATGGTACCATGTTTGCCGCGACCGATACCCTTTCTCTAGATTGCGGTGAAGGAAGGCAGATTTCTATCTTCAGTCCGGACAACAGCCTCAGAATATGTTCTGAAGGTCTGGAGTGGCCGACTGACAATGTGGTCTTTGACAATTGGTGGAAGGCAACGTTGAACCGGGCAGCACAGGATACTGTGACACTTAGATTCAGTCACAAGTCCTTAGTTTTGATAATGATGAACTAAATCATAGTTTATGGACAACACTAAATATTTTCCAGCCGTAGAAGACATTCAGAAGGCTTCCGGTGTCCTCGAGGAGATTCTTGAACCTACTCCTCTTCAGAAGAATCCTAATCTGTCGGATGTTTATGATGCGCAGGTCTATCTCAAGCGTGAGGACCTTCAGATGGTTCGTTCATACAAGATACGAGGTGCGTACAACAAGATTCGTTCGATAGCTCCGGAGGTGTTGAAGTATGGAATCGTCTGTGCAAGTGCAGGTAACCATGCCCAGGGAGTCGCTTTCTCCTGCAACAAGCTTCATATCATGGGTTCGATCTACATGCCTGTCACAACTCCAAGACAGAAGATCGAGCAGGTGAGGATGTTCGGAAAGGAATATATTGACATCGTTCTTGTCGGTGACACTTTCGATGCCGCCAATGCCGCGGCCATCGAATATGCAAAGAAGAGCGGCAAGACATTCATCCCTCCGTTTGATGATCAGAAGATCATCGAAGGTCAGGGAACCATCGGCTATGAGATTCTTTCTCAGGCCAAGACTGCACCGGATTATGTCTTCGTCCCTATCGGTGGCGGCGGACTTGCTTCCGGTGTCGGTGCATACATCAAGACTCTTTCTCCTCAGACAAAGGTCATCGGTGTGGAACCGGCAGGTGCCCCATGCATGAAGACGGCTATTGAGAAAGGTGAGGTCATCGAGCTTGAGCATATAAACAAGTTTGTCGATGGTGCGGCGGTCAAGAAGGCCGGAAAACTTACATACGATATATGCAAGGATGTACTTGACGACATCATAACTGTTCCTGAAGGTGCGGTGTGCACATCCATCATCAACCTTTATAATAAGAGTGCTATTGTGGTGGAACCGGCAGGTGCGCTTTCCATAGCTGCGCTCAAGTTCTATTCAGAGGAGATCAAGGGCAAAAACGTCGTGTGCATCGTCAGCGGAAGCAACAACGACATCACCAGAATGGAGGAAATCCGTGAGAAATCCCTGATCTACGAGGGGCTCAAGCATTACTTCATTGTAAACTTCCCGCAGAAGCCTGGTGCAGTGCTCTCATTCATACGTGACATCATCGGACCTACAGACGACCTTGTATACATTCAATACATCAAGAAGACAAACAAGGAGGAGGGTCCTGCCCTTATCGGTATTGAGGTCGCTTCCAAGGAAGATTTCAAGGCTCTGATGAGGCGTCTGGATGCAAATAACGTCAATTACGAATATATTAACGAAAACGATAAACTGTTTGAAATACTTATCTGATATGGACTGGAAATCACTTACCTTTTCTTACACCAAGACGAATACGATGCTGTGTACTTTCTATCGCAATGGAGCATGGACTCCTGTAGAAAGCCGCACAGATGACACACTCGCCCTCAGTGCTTTCGCCGGTGCTCTTCATTATGGAATAGAGTGCTTCGAAGGTCTCAAGGCTTTCAGGGGCAAGGACGGCAAGGTCCGTCTTTTCAGACCGGAGGAAAATGCTTTGCGTCTTCGCAGGTCTGCCGAGTTCCTTGGCATAGAGGCTCCTTCTGTGGAGGTCTTCGTGGAACTGTGCAAGCAGGCAGTAAGAGAGAACATCGAGTTTCTTCCTCCATACGAAAGCCGCGCATCGCTGTATCTGAGACCTACCCTTATCGGATGCAATCCTCAGCTTGGAGTAGCGTCATCAGCCGAGAGCATGTTCATGGTGCTTTGTTCGCCGGTCGGAGCATATACAGGTGGTAATCTCGAACCTGTCAATTGTGTCATTGCCAGAAACTATGACAGAGCTGCGCCTCATGGAACAGGATCACACAAGGTCGGCGGAAACTATGCGACCTCTCTCTATTCCCTCAATATTGCTCACAGGCAGGGATACAAGGCTGTGCTTTATGTGACTCCGGATCAGAGAGACCATATCGATGAGTTCAATTCATCGAATTTCTTTGCAATCAAGGGCAACAGCTACATCACCCCTAAGTCAGGCTCTATCCTTCCTTCAATCACGAACAAGTCTCTTGAGGAGGCTGCCGCATATCTCGGAATGACTGTGGAAAGAAGGCCGGTAGCTATTGCTGAGCTTGCTGATTTCGAGGAAGTCGGAGAATGTGGAACAGCCGTAGTGATTACTCCTGTTTCTCATCTCGATGACAAGCCTTTCCTTGAGTCGGAAGAGGTTACTCGCTATACATATGTAGAGGAAGGCTGTGGCCCAAAGAGCCAGCGCCTCTATGACTTCATCACAGGAATCCAGTACGCCGAGATCGAGGATCCGTTCGGCTGGAATGTGGAAGTGGAACTGTAAAATGGCATCATGTATAGTGACGACAAGATAATAGAGGGGATCATAAAGAGTGATGCGGAAGCATATAGAATGCTGTTCCGTCGCTATTATGTTGTCATACGAAATTTTATACAGAAACTCATCAAGGATTCTGACACCGCAGAGGATATCGCGCAGAATATTTTCCTGAAGATATGGAAAGGGCGTCATTGCCTGGACTCCAAGCGTTCTATAAAGAGTCTTCTGTTTATGATGGCGAAGAATGAGTCACTGAATTTTCTCAAATCACTGAGGAAGGTGGAAGAACGCAGGGTTGATTTATTTGAAAATGTGCTTGATAATAATTCAGTGACTGATATAATGGATGCGGTGGAACTGGACCGTTCCATTTACAGATCCTTGAAATTGATGCCGGAACAGCGGCGGAAGGTGTTTGTTCTGAGCAGATATCGAAATATGTCCAATGAGGAAATTGCCACACTGCTGAAGCTAAGTAAAAGAACAGTAGAAGGGCATATCTCGGAAGCATTAAAAGATTTGCGTAAATCCGTGAATTAGGATTTACGCAAATTTTTCATTTTTATCCACGTGTAAATATTGTTTCAGTTGTATTAATAATAGCATTGATTTTTTTTATGGCAGATTTAAAACGTTATCTGGACGGACACATGTCACCGGAAGAAGAGCGTGAGTTCCGTAATCTTCTGGGTGAGGATTGTCCGGACCCTAATCTGGACAAAGAACTTGAAGATTACTTCAATTCAATGGGAGACAATGATGTCCGATTGGCAGACTCAGCCTATCTTAAAGCGGAAAAGACTCTGGGAATCAGAGGACTCCGTATAGGCCGGAGAGTGTTGCGATGGACTATGAACATTGCTGCTGCGGCGGCTGTGTTTATCGTTGCATTCCTGATCTATGACCGAATGTATCTGGTTGAGGATGTCCAGTGGATCGAGAAGCGGGTAGAACATGGTGAAATCGTATCATTGCTTCTTCCCGATGGTTCTCATCTTTACATGAACTCAGGCAGCCGTGTCACTTATCCTGAAAGATTTGAAGGCAAAACCCGTCAGATTTTTGTGGATGGAGAAATTTATGCCGACATCGCCAAAGACCCTGAACACCCTTTCGTCATCAACTCCGGTGACGTGTCTGTGGATGTGTTGGGTACTACATTCAATATGAAATCCTTCAGCGATGCAGAGTGTGTGGAGGTCATTCTTCTTGAAGGCTCGGTCCGCTTTAATGTGCTCGAGGATACACATCGCAATGAGATGGTGATGAGGCCGGGCAATATGCTTCAGTATCACAGGAGCTCGGGCAAGATTGATCTTGATGTCTTTCCGAAGGACAAGTACAGTGCATTCTATAAGAACCGGTCCCTCCATTTCTTCAATATCACTCTCGAAGACATCACCGAGGATCTTGAGAGGCTGTTCTGTACCAGGATAGTGATTCTCAATGAGGATCTGGCCAAGAAAAAATATTTTGCATGCTTTGGAAACAATGAATCTCTGGATGAGATTCTGAATGCAATCAATGCCGATAAAAAAATCAAGATACGTAAGAAAGAAGGTGTAATTTACCTCAAATAACAATTAATTATTAATACAACTAAAACAATTGATCATGAGAAACAATTTATGCAGTTGGCTCGTGGCTCTGATGATGATTGTGCCTTCGGTGCTTTCAGCTCAGAATATCGATCTCAAACTGAAAAATGTGACTGTTCAGGATGCAATCACAATATTGCACCAGAACGAAAGTTACTCGATCATCGTCAGTGCTGATGACGTGAATCTCAAGCAGAAGATTTCCATCAATGCGGAGAACGCTCAGATTCAGCAGGTCCTGGAGCAGATTTTTGCTGGACAGGATGTGACTTGGACCATTAACGGCAAGTCGATATCGGTAACAAAGAATGCTCCGGTTACAGTGGCGAAAAGAACTGTGAAGGGACAGGTTGTCGATCAGAAAGGAGAACCTCTCGCAGGCGCAACGATTCTGATTGGCAAGGTAGGTCATCTTACTGACCTTGATGGAAATTTTTCTTTTGAAATCACATCTTTCCCAGCAAGACTGGACGTTTCATTCATCGGTTTTGCAGACCAGTCCATCACTTTGGCAGGAACTGAGCCGATGCCGCTTTCGATCATTCTTGATGAGGAAAGAAATGTTCTTGACGATGTGGTGGTAGTCGGTTATGCTTCCATGAAGAAGCGTGATCTCGTAGGTGCAGTTGACATGGTTGACAGCAAGGTGATCGGTGACCGTTCCAACGGCAACCTCGCTCGTTCGCTTCAGGGTGAGATCCCAGGCTTGAATATTCAGTTCAACGACTCGAAGCCATCACGTTCTGCAAGCTTCAATGTCAGAGGTGAGACTTCTATCGGTTCAGGCGGATCTGCACTTGTGCTCGTTGACGGTGTCGAGGGTGACCTCAACTCGATCAACCCTCAGGATGTGGCGTCAGTGTCTGTACTTAAGGATGCATCTTCAACTGCTGTCTATGGTGCGCGTGGTGCATTCGGTGTGATTCTCGTCACTACAAAGAATCCTGACAAGGGAAGACCAGTCATCAATTACAGCGGTTCGGTTTCTGTCAACAGAAGAACAGTTGTGCCGGATATCATCACTGACGGTCTTACATTCGTCAACTGGTGGAAGGATGCGTATAATGGATATTATAACGGAACCAAGGCTTTGCCTGACCATATCGACTCTACAGTTCCATATACAGACGCAATCTATGAGGAACTCCTTCGCCGCAGAAACAATCCAAACCTTGCGGACGTGACTGCACTCGAGGGACACAGCTCATTCGGATGGGCATACTACGGATCTACAAACTGGTATGACCTCTTCTACAAGGATGTAAACCTTTCTACAGAGCACAATCTCTCAGTCTCAGGCGGTAATGAGCATGCAGACTACTATGTTTCAGGACGCTTCTACAATATGGACGGAATCTATAGGGTAGGTAATGAGGATTTCAAGAAATATGACCTCCGTGCAAAGGGTACACTCAAGGTAAGACCTTGGTTCAAGATTACAAACAACATCTCAATGTCTGTAAGCAATCAGTATGAGCCAAAGCATCCGAGAAACAACTTTGCAGTCCAGAGAGCGCTCAACCACGTAGGTATGCCTCTTTCACCTGTGAAGAACCCTGACGGAACATGGACAGAGGCGGCTGCCGTTACCGGTTATGCTTCATTCTGCGAGGGAACATCTTACAGAACCAACGATTACGTTTACCTGAGAGAGAAGATCTCTGCAGATATTGATATCGTCAAGGATGTCCTCAAGCTTCAGGCAGACTACTCATTCAACTATACTACACGTACAAGAATCGACGTTCAGACTCCTGTAGAATATTCAAACCGTCCTGGTCAGATTCAGCTCGAGTCAGCTTCGGCAGGTGAGTCTCTTACTCAGAACGAGTACAAGACAAGATATCAGGCGTCTAACATCTATCTGACATATAACCCTGATCTCGGGGAGAATCACAATCTTAATGTCCTCGTAGGTTACAACGTGGAGGATAAGAGATATCAGACACTCACAGTTTCCCAGATGGATATGATTACCACCAGCAAGCCGTCATTCTCTCTTATGCAGGGCGTTGCCGATGCACCTTCTGCAGGAGGTTATACCTGGGCTTATATGGGAGCATTCTTCCGTGTGAACTATGGATTCAAGAGCAGATATCTTGTTGAGGTGAGCGGACGTTATGACGGATCATCAAAGTTCCCTACCTATTCAAGATGGGGATTCTTCCCTTCAGCTTCAGCGGCATGGGTGCTTTCAGAGGAGCCTTGGATGAAGTGGTCAAGAAATGTCCTTGACATTGCCAAGATCAGAATCTCAGCAGGTTCGATGGGTAACGGTAATGTGGATCCGTATTCTTATACATCGGAAATGGCTGTCAAGACTGCTACAGATGTTATTCTTGGTGGTGCATATCCTGTATATACAAGCGTCGGAACAACAGTTCCGGTGTCATTGACATGGGAGACAGCTACAACTTATGATATCGGACTCGACCTCGGATTCTTCAACAACCGACTTTCTTTCACAGGTGATATGTATCGTCGCTACACCACAGATATGTATACTCCTGCAAGCTCACTTCCTGCTGTATTCGGAACAAGCGCTCCAAAGGGTAACAATGCGGAGATGATGACAAACGGTTGGGAGCTCTCGCTTTCATGGAGAGATGAGTTCAATCTTGGCGGCAAGCCGTTCAGCTATAGCGTGAAGGGTATGGTCTGGGACAATGTCTCAAAGATCACCAAGTATGAGAATGCAACCGGTAGCCTTGGAACAGTAAAGGATTATATCCAGAATGGTGGTACCCCATCAAATTATTATGTGGGAATGACAGTCGGAGAAATCTGGGGTTATACTATTGCCGGTCTGTTCAAGGATCAGGCGGATATCGATAACTCAGCTACCCATAATTTCCAGCAGGCATCCGATAAGATCACAAGACCTGGTCAGGTGAAGGTTGTAGACCTTGATAAGTCAGGTGTCATCGATCCGGGTGAATTCAAGGTAAATGATCATGGTGACCTCAGCATCATCGGTAACCAGCAGGCGCGTTACAGATTCGGTATCAATCTCGCTGCAAACTGGAACGGAATCGGTCTTTCGGTATTCCTCCAGGGTGTCGGTAAGAGAGATTGGTATCCTGGTTCTGACGCAGGTTATTTCTGGGGTAAGTACGGACGTCCGTTCTTCTCGTTCATTCCTGCCATCCACAATTATACTGATGACATGTATGACCCTGAGAAGAATAACTGGGACACAGCATACTGGCCAAGAATCACATCTTATCAGTCAAATGGAACAAACAACTGGACAAAGGTTCTCGAGGTTCCTAACACAAGATATATCCAGAATGCGGCATATGTCCGCGTGAAGAATATCCAGGTGGATTATTCATTCAACCGCAACGTATGTGATAAGCTTCATCTGCAGGGTCTCAAGCTTTATCTTACAGCTGAGAATCCATTCTGCTACACACCTCTTCACAAGTATGCCCCTAACTTCGATCCTGAAGGATTGTCTTATGACACAGATTTCGCTTCAGCGGCACAGGGATATACATATCCAATCTTGAAGACCTTCACATTCGGTATTAATGTAACATTCTAAAGGGAGGATACAGAAATGAAAAAATACATATTGATACTCATGGCTGTATGTCTGGCCGCTGTTTCCTGCAACGGCTTCCTTGAGCAGCCGAACCCAAATAAGATCGAGAGCGAATACTATTTCACAGATGAGGCTTCACTTGAGATCTACACCAACGGATTCATCAGAAGTTATGCATCTACAATTGATGACATCTTCAGCGGAGACAAATATTCCGACACTCATTCATGGGATGGACAGGCATCTTATTTCATGGATAACTACAGGGCTGAGGATGCCACAAACTGGACTACATCAAACTGGTCGTCTCTCAGGTCGATCAACTACTACCTTGACAATATGCGCAAGGCCTCTGCATCAGAAGCAATCCTTAACCACTATGAGGGAGTAGGTCGTTTCTTCAGAGCAATGTTCTATATCAGCAAGCTCCAGACATTCGGTGCAGTACCTTTCTACAGCACTTCCATCGACGCAACTGACACAGAGGCTCTTTACAAGGGCCGTGACAGCCGTGAACTGGTGGCGGCTAAGATTCTCGAGGATCTCAATTATGCATGCAAGCATTGTCTTGATGATGCAAAGTATCGCAATCGCGCATCTTACATCCACAAGTATGTAGCTCTTGCCCTCAAGGCTCGTTATTGCCTTTTCGAGGGACCAATGAGAAAGTATCACACAAACGATCCTTCTACAGGCAAGGCATGGACAGCTGACGAGAGCGAGATGTATCTCAAGGAGTGTGTGGCTGCCTGCGAGGAGCTCATGAACTCAGGTGTGTACTCGCTTGCTGACAATCCTGCAGGCCGCAAGACTCAGTATCGTGAGATGTTCACACATGATGACGGATGTGGTGCTTACATGAATGAGTTCATCTGGGCACGTGATTATGACATTGCGATGGGTGTGACTTATGCAATCAACAACTACATGGTTAACTCTCAGCATGCCAACTATGCATTCACCCGTCAGTTCATCAATACTTATCTGATGGAAGACGGTACTCCGTTCACAACAAAGTACTCAGACTATAATTCGGTACCGTTTGCTGAAGAGTGTACAGGCCGTGACTATCGTCTTGCTCAGACAATCCGTACTCCTGGCTTCACCCGTGACGGCGGCACTACATTCTGGGCTCCGGACGTTACATATTCAAAGACAGGCTATCAGCCTATCAAGTGGCTCGGTGACAACTCTTCGATGGATGCCAACACATCAGCGATCGCAACAGATGCACCTATCATGCGTTATGCAGAGGTACTTCTCAACTATGCTGAGGCAAAGGCTGAGCTCGGTCAGATGACAGAGGATGTATGGAACAAGACCATCAAGCCTCTCCGTGAGAGAGCAGGTGTGAAGAGCATCTATCCTACCGAGGCAGACCCATATATGGTTGAGTACTTCCAGAACCGCGTGACTGACAAGTTCGTTCTCGAGGTTCGTCGTGAAAGAGGTGTCGAGCTGGCAATGGAGGGTCTCCGCTATAATGACGTTATCCGCTGGAAGCAGGGAGAACTCTTTGCAAGACCTTGGATAGGTATCTACATCCCGTCTGTGGATACACCGCTTGACCTTAACGGTGACACAGTTCCTGAAACTCTTGTGACTGCGAAGTCCACAGTGTCAAAGTATAAGATTCTTTATATTGACGGTGCATCAGAACCTGGTCATAAGCTTTCAGAGGGCACAAAGGGTAATATCCTGCCGGCTACAGCTCTTGAGCGTAAATGGCATGATTACAAGTATGTAAAGCCTGTTCCTGCAATAGCAATCACAGAAAACCCTAATCTTTCTCAGAACCCAGGTTGGTAAACAATTCAATGAAAAACAAAATGAAAAACATATTTAAGATATTTGCTACAATTGCAGCATCCGCAGCTTTGTTCTCATGCCAGAAAACAGAGCATGTATTCCAGATTGAGAATGATGTTCTCAGTGTGGACTGTACAGAGCAGAATGTGCAGCAGTTCATCAAGTGCAGCGGAACATGGAACGTAGACTGCTCGGAAGTTGATTGGATCACAGTCACTCCTGAGTCAGGTACAGGAAATGGTGTTGATTTTGACTCATATACACTTAACATAGAGTACAACTCAGGTGCAGAGAGAACAGGTACATACTATGTAATTTCCAATGGACAGAAACTTTCTGTCGCTGTTACCCAGGGTGCATGTGCTTTTGCTTATGGCGAACTTTCTTTCAGCGGAAACCTTGCGGCAGGAGTTGAGAGCACGGCAACCCTCAAACTTCTCTATGAGTGCGCTTCCGGTAAGGAATCAGTTACATTTACCGGTAAGGTTACCAGTGAAAAGGTTACAGGTGTAACTGTTCCAGAGTTCGTATACGACAAGTTCCTCAAAGGAAAGGGAGAGATTGAAATCCCTGTTGTCGGAAAGCCTAAGGGATCGGGCAAGATTCAGATTGAACTTTTTGCTGACGGAAAGTCTGTCGGAACTGTTGAAAAGGTCGTGGCGGCTGATGCAAACCTTCCTGAAGGTCTTACCGTAGGCTGGAACTTCTATGATACAGAAACCAACACTACAGACCTCTGTCTTGCATCGAAGTATAACTACAGCTGGGGTGCAGGTTCACAGGTTGATCCATCTACACTTCCAATCCATCAGCATCGAGTTCTTCCTACATACGGAAACGGTGACGCATACCTTACTGTTGTAGGACCGAATGTGGCTAACTGGACATTCAACCCAAGCATCCAGGCAAACGGAATGCTCGTGAATGACTACTGGCTCTGCGTAGTTCCTGTAAGAAATGTTAAGCCTACTCACAAGGTGACATTCGAGGCTGCAGCCGGCGGTGCAGGTTCAGGTCCGGGATATTACGTGATCGAGTACTCTGCAGACGGTACAAACTGGATTGAGGCTCCTGGTGCAACAACCATGACCTTCGGTACCAAGTCAGGTCCGGTGCATGTGTATGCAACTCCTGAGAACGCATCAGGCGACAGAAAGAAGTACGACAAGGCAACAGACACTTCATACAGGAAATATGAGTTTGCTCTCACTGGAATCAATCCTATCTCAGACGGTACGATGTATTTCAGAATGAGATTGTCTATCGACTTGAGAATCAATCCTGGTGAAAACTTCCTCGGAATCGGTTCCGGCAAGTGGGGTGATATGAAGGGTATCGAGATCAACTTCGTTGAGGAGTAATCAATGCATATCAAGAAAATATTGGCAGTTGTTCTGATGGCCTTTCTCGCATCTTGCGAGAAAGTGCCTCAGACACCTCCCAATACAGGTAAGAAACCCGAGGTTACAGAGGGCGTGTACAAGGTGGTTGCTCATAGAGGCGGTTATCTTGAATGCAATCGCCCGGACTGTTCAATCTCATCATTGAAATATGCCATAAACATCGGATGCTGGGGCTCAGAGTGTGACATATGCATTACAGGAGACAATAATGTTCTGGTAGCGCATCCTAAGGCAGGGTATCTGATCAATGGACTTACTCCCTATGATCACACATTGAATGAACTCAGGGCAGCCGGTACTCTTGCAAACGGCGAACAATTGCCGACTCTTCAGGATTTCCTGAAAGTCATTCTTGACAAGGAGCAGAATCCTCATGGAATGATACTTCAGCTGGACTGCAAAAGGTTGACAAAGGATGGTAAGGAGATAGATGTAAATCATACCATCCGAGCAATCAGGAGGTCATGCGAGATCATTCAGGAGATGAAGGCACAGAAGATGGTGGAGTTTCTGATACCTACAGGAACCGATATGTTCAATGCCGTGAACAGCCTTGTCATAGATCAGTACGGTATCTTTCTGGCATGGGCGACCTGCACCAATCCTGCAAGATACGGTAAGGCCGGGGCACAGTTGAATTACGTTAAGGTCCTGGACGAAGGAACGACATATACGCCGGAGGATTACTTTACTTCAGGAGTCCCTTTGGTTCTGTATGGTATTGATGATGAAGAACAGATGGAACTGGTTCTGCCATACTATCAGAGTCTCAAGGCAATATTTACAAACTATCCTGCAGCTTTGATAAAGAAACTCAAGGCTAAGGGATATCAATAACTTTTATGATGAAAACAAGACTCATACTTTTAGCAGTCATGCTGATGTGGGCTGTTCTTGGCGGATGTGAAACAAAGTATGTGACACCGCCTAATAAGCCCAAGGATCCGGAACCGGAATATGAAGTTCCGGAAGGTCAGGACAAGCTTTCTTTCAGACTGATGTCGTTCAATATCAGAGAGTCTACTGCGGAAGTCGCTGGAAATGAATGGAGCCGCAGACAAGGTGCGGTGTACAGGATGTTTCAGGACATAAATCCGGATATCGTGGCTTTCCAGGAACTCCGCAGGGAACAGTATCAGTATCTCAAGGAGAAGTTCGGTGCTGAATACACATTCTTTACTTATGCTAAGGATGGAAAGCTTGCAAGCGGAAGAGTGGCAGACATTAAGGATGACACATCATTTGCAAATGGCGGACAGCGTCAGGCATACATGATCAGAACCTCAATGTTCGAGATGCTTGAATGGGGAAGATACTGGTTCAGTGAAACTCCGGATAAGTCATCATACAGCTGGGATGCCGGCACCCCTAAGCTGACACTTTGGCTTAAGATGAAGGCGAAAGCTACCGGCAAGGAGTTCTGGATCTTCAATACCCACTTCTTCCCAAGTGGAGATGTAGGAAAACTTCATTGTACCCTCATGTCAGTGGAACGCATGAAGCAGGCTGTCGGCGACACTACAAAGGAGGGCAAGGGTACAAATGACAAGACCATCTTCTTCTGCGCGGACTGCAATATGGAATATGCTGACGGTCAGAACAGGCTGGCTGCAATGAAAGACTGGATGTGGCATGGCAATGTCAATGCTCCTCAGCGTGACGATTCCAAGACCTATTCAGGATTCCGTGACAATCCGGCAACATGGACTACCATTGACCATATATTCTACAGAAATGCAGTCAACAAGGGGTACCAGGTTGTCGATGATGAGACAAAATATGGCGTGAGATTCATCTCAGACCATTTCCCAATCTATGTAGACTTCGAAATGTAGTGTTATATAGTTTTTAGTTAGTTCTGTACGCGGTGGCAGTTTTTCGTTCCACCGCGTACATTTTATTTCGGTGCGATGCGATAGAGGAAGCCGGCGATTACGGCAAACACGACGTTAGGAAGCCAGAGCGCAATTGCCGGCGGAAGAGTGTCGGTGTGCACGAACATCTGGCTGAATCTGAGGAAGAGGATGTAAGTGAAGGCAAGGGCGATGCCGATACCGATGTTCCATCCGATTCCTCCACGACGCTTCTTTGAAGACAGAGCCACACCCATTATCGTCAGAATGAATGCGGAGAACGGCAGAGCGAATCTTGTGTTCTTCTCGATGAGCGCGAACTTGACATTCGCGTCGCCTCGCATCCTCTGAGTGTCGATCAGATGATTCAGTTCATGGTAGTTCAGAGTCTCCACAGTCTTTTCCGTGAGGTAGAAATCCTTGGATGAAAGGGCAAGTGTAGTGTCGATCTGTCTGCCACTGCGGATTCTGTCGGTAAGGTCGTCGTTATAGTCCCTTATGAAATATTTCTTGAGCGTCCAGATGTCCTTCTCCTCGTTGTAGACGGCAGATTCCGCTGAAATCTTTGACACAATCTTATTGTCCTCGATCTTCTCAAGGGTGAACCTGTATGCAGTGTTGTTCCATGAGCTGAAAGACTCTGCGAACACGAACTCTCCCGGCGAGATCTGGTAGTGGACGTTTCTTCCTACGCTCTTGAATCTGGTCTTTACATATTGGTTCTCGAACTCAAGGCGCGTCTTGTTCGCATCAGGGATGATGAAAAGGTTGAGGCATAGAGAGAACAGTGCGATCAGAGCCGCAGAAAATATGTACGGAACCATCATCCTGTGGAAACTGATTCCGCAGGACAGGATGGCGATGATCTCCGAGTCGGCCGCCATCTTGGAAGTGAAGAATATCACCGTAATGAACACGAACAGAGGGGAGAACATGTTCATGAAGTACGGGATGAAGTTCAGATAATAGTCGAATACGATGGCATGCAGAGGCGCTTCCTTTGCCACGAAATTGTCGATCTTCTCGCTGATGTCGAAGATGATGACGATTCCGATGATCAGAAGCAACGCAACGAAGAACGTCGTGATGAACTTCGAAACGATGTATAAGTCTATCTTTCTGGGTCTGAGATCCATGTCTTCTAAAGTCTTGTGGTTATCCTGCGTACTGTCTCGTCTTTCCAAGCCTTGAAATCTCCGGCCTTGATGTGCTTGCGTGCCTCTCTTACGAGATCGAGATAGAAGGCTAGGTTATGTTCGCTGGCAATCTGTCCTGCGAAGATCTCTCCTGCAACAAAGAGATGTCTCACATATGCCTTTGTGTATGTGTGGTCTACGAAGGAAGTGCCTTTCGGGTCAAGCGGAGAGAAGTCGTCCGCCCACTTCTTGTTCTTCATGTTCATTATTCCGTCCCAGGTGAATAGCATGCCGTTGCGGCCGTTTCTTGTAGGCATCACGCAGTCGAACATGTCCACTCCGCGTGCTATGCCCTCGAGAATGTTGGCAGGTGTGCCCACTCCCATCAGGTAGCGGGGCTTGTCATCGGGGAGGATCGGACATACGACCTCGAGCATCTCATACATCTTCTCAGTAGGTTCTCCCACTGCAAGTCCGCCGATTGCATATCCTTCTCTGTCAAGAGCCGCCGCATGTTCCACTGCCTCGCGTCTGAGTTCAGGATATACGCAACCCTGGATGATAGGGAAGAGGGCCTGAGAGTAACCGTAGAGCGGTTCGGTCTCGTCAAAATGCTTTACGCATCTCTCGAGCCAGCTCTGGGTCAGTTTCAATGACTTCTTTGCATATTCGTATGTCGCATCTCCCGGGCAGCACTCGTCGAACGCCATCACGATGTCGGCTCCTATGATCCTCTGCGTGTCCATGTTGTTCTCAGGAGTGAAGATGTGCTTTGATCCGTCTATGTGCGAACGGAAAACGCATCCGTCAGGAGTGAGCTTTCTGATGGGGCTGAGAGAGAACACCTGGAATCCGCCGCTGTCGGTCAGGATTGGCCTGTCCCAAGACTCGAACTTATGAAGTCCGCCGGCAGCCTTGATTATGTCAAGGCCGGGACGAAGATAAAGATGATAGGTGTTGCCTAAGATTATCTCCGCCTTTATGTCATCCTTAAGGTCCTTATGATATATGCCCTTGACCGAACCCACAGTGCCTACAGGCATGAATATAGGGGTTTCGATCTGTCCGTGGTCAGTGGTTATCACGCCGCATCTGGCCGCTGATTGAGGGTCGTTATGTGTCTTTACGAACTTCATCTGAATTATTTTAACCTCCAAAGATAACAACTTTTACTCAAAATCTGCTATATTTGTAATCTCTCGTTCTTTTGGACAGGGGAGAAATACAGTTAAATAACAATAAAATGCGATAACATGAATAAATCCATCAAACTTAGACTGATCATAATGAATGTGATCCAGTGGGCTGTCTGGGGTGCATATCTTACCTCAATGGGACAGTATCTCGGCTCCGTAGGCCTTGGCAGCAAGATCGGTCTCTTCTATGCAATGCAGGGCATAGTCTCTATGTTCATGCCGACACTTATGGGAATTGTTGCAGACAAATGGATTCCTGCACAGAAGCTTCTCGGTATCAGCCACGGTATTGCAGGTGCCGCAATGACAGGTGCGGCGGCATATTGCATGAGTTCTGCCGCTCCGGAATTCGGAATCCTCTTCCCCCTCTATGCAATAAGCGTGGCATTCTATATGCCTACAATCGCGCTCTCGAACTCTGTGGCCTTCAAGGTGCTCGCAGACAACGGATATGACACAGTCAAGGATTTTCCTCCTGTCAGAGTGTTCGGAACAGTCGGATTCATCGCAAGCATGTGGTTCGTGAACTTCATGACCAATGGTGACGGTGTCTCATTCCAGAAGACCTTCGACCAGTTCTATGTTTCAGGTATCCTAGGTCTGATAATGCTTGTGTACTGCTTCACGCTTCCAAACTGCCCATGCAAGGCTGAAGGTGGTCAGAAGCAGTCTCTTGCACAGCGATTCGGACTGGATGCATTCAAGCTTTTCAAGAATGTCAACATGGCAACATTCTTCGTGTTCGCCATGCTTCTTGGAATGGCTCTGCAGATTACCAACAGCTACGCGACACCTTTCATCGAGCATTTTGCTTCAACCAGCGAATTTGCAGACACCTGGGCGGCGAAGAATCCGGTAGCACTCTATTCTATCTCGCAGATCTCAGAGACACTCGGTATTCTTCTCATTCCTGTTGCCATGAGATTGTTCGGCATCAAGAAGGTAATGCTCATCGCGATGTTTGCATGGGTCATCAGATTCGGACTCTTCGGAGCAGGAGATACAGGCTCAGGTCTTTGGATGCTCATTCTTTCAATGATCGTCTATGGCGTGGCTTTTGACTTCTTCAACATTTCAGGTGCCCTCTACACCAACATGAGAACCAGTGAAAAGATCCAGAACAGTGCTCAGGGACTCTTCATGCTCATGACCAACGGAATCGGAGCCACTGTAGGTACACTAGGTGCGCAGGCGATAATGAACCACTATGTCTACAATGCGGCTACTCCGGACTGGAGCACGCCTTGGTACATTTTTGCGGGATATGCCTTTGTGGTCGGTGTCCTGTTCATGATTCTTTTCAAGCAGCCGAAGAATCCTGAAGAAAAGGTTGCCTAAACTATATTCATATTAATTTAAAAACGTGAAATTATGAAAAAGATCATACTTGTCGCAGCTATGGTGCTCGGTTTTGCACTTGCTGCATCGGCTCAGCAGTATCGTGCTGGTGTACGTGTTGGATCCGGTTTCCAGGCTCAGGCAGAATACAAATATGCTGAAAGTAATTATTTTGAAGCTCGTTTTGGTATGAGCTGGTGTAGTTATCGAGGATTTCTTACCGCTGATTTTACGGCTCTTCATAATTGGAATGTCATGAATATGGACTGGACTCCAAGTGTAGGACAGTGGTTCTTTGATGCTGGAGCCGGAATAAATGTCGGGGGACGAGCACATTATGCTACTGTTGGAGTTGCCGGCAATGCAAGGTTGGGCATCGAGTTTAATGATGTGCCGATTCGTGTCTCCGTGGATTATACTCCGGTTTTTGGACCGGGAATCATATATGGCAAGGGATATTCCGCTGCTGCTTTCAATGAATATGGTTTAGCAAATCTGGGCCTATCAGCAGTGTTTACTTTCTAACTGGCAATTTCTTCCTGTGTTTTATGAAACGATTTCTTATCGTACTTGCTGCTTTTGCGACATCCATAACGATGTCTGCTCATAAACACTCTCGTCCGGAGCATTCGCAAAACTCGATCTCCGCTCCGCGCTCCATGGGTTTCAGGTTAGGTGCTACGGGTTTTGATGCAACTTATCAGCACTCTTTCAAGAGGAATCAGTTTCTCCAGGGAGATTTCGGTGTGGATTTCGGTTACAATGCGAATGGAAGGCCGGGAGTCCGTGCGACTGCCGTATATAACTTCATCTGGGCTCGTCCTGCATGGACAAACAGGGGCTCCTGGAGTCTATATGCCGGTCCGGGATTGACTTTAGGATATGTGAATGACATCATGCAATACCGTATAGGTTCTGAGGTTGTTCCGTATAATAAAAAGTATGGGGACAACGGATTCATGCTTGCATTAGCCGTTCAGGTGGGTCTTGAATATAACTTTGATTTCCCTCTGACCCTTGCTGCGGAAGTCCGTCCGGCATTCGGTATGCATGCCAACGGTAAGGTTACAATCGACGGCCAGACCTATAGCAAGGTAGGATTCTATGATAACGGAATGTTGGGATTCGTCCCTACAGTGGCTGTGCGCTACAAGTTCTAGTCGATTCTTTCGACCTTGAGCTGCTGGATCTTGTATTCGGCGTCCTTGTAACCGACAAATATTGTAACAAGAAACATCTCGCCGCCCGCCGTGAGTGTGCCCAGTGCATATTTCATGTTCGGGCGGCCTGCTTTATGGGTGATCTTGAATGTTCTTGGTGTGTAGGACTTGAAGAAGGACTTGATGATCTGCTTGGCCTGAATGCGGCTTGAGTCGTTCGAATTGGAGAATATGGTCACTTCAAGGTGGTCCGAGAACCAGGCCGAGAGTTTTTCTGCATCGCCCATCTCGATGTATTTTGAAATAGGAACGAATACGTCGTAACTGACGTCCTGCCCTTTTGCAGAAAAGGCGGCGGCCAGCATAACCATCAGGGTCAGAATATGTTTCTTCATCAGCAGTACCATAAAAATCCGGGGCAAAGATACTGCAAAATCAGTGCCCTTCCAAGATTTTGTTTTGCAGTTTATTTGCTATATTTGTGCCCTATAGAACGATTTTTGTATGAAAATCACTTTGCTTACCGTAGGGAAGACAGACAAGGACTGGGTAAGACAGGGAATGGACATTTATATTTCGCGTATGAAGCACTATTTCCCTTTCTCGGTCGTAGAGATTCCTGAACTGAAGAACGTGTCTTCCTTGAGTGAAGAACAGATAAAGACTAAGGAGGGGGAACTGATCCTCAAGAACATTCGTCCTGCAGATGATGTCGTGCTTCTTGATGAAAGAGGACGCGAATATTCATCTGTAGAGTTTGCCAAGGTGCTGCAGGATAAGATATCGTACACGTGCAAGGACATCGTGTTCATTATAGGCGGAGCATATGGTTTCTCCGAGGCTGTACGTCAGAGAGCCGGTGGAAAGATCTCGCTTTCGAGGATGACATTTTCCCATCAGATGGTAAGAGCCATATTTGTTGAACAGCTTTACAGGGCCTTTACGATAATGAAAGGCGAGCCATATCATCACGAATGACACTTTAATGAAGATCGGACATCTGACATACAGGAATCTTATCCTTCTTTTCTTCTGTCTTGCTTTAGGCTTTTTCCTGCTTTCCCATTCGGGCAATACCCCCGACAAGGATGCAGTCCGGATTGCCGAAAGGGTGAGGCGCAACATGGAGTCCAGGGTAAGGCTTCTCGACCAGTCTATCGTTAAGATTCAGGAGTCGGATGAGGATATCCTGATGTCCGGAGGTGCCATACCTGACGATCTTGTCATCTACAAATATGTCAACGACTCACTCCAGTCGTGGTGCAACCAGTTTTCGGTCCTCAATGACGACATCAGCGCAAAGCTGGTTTTTCACAGACTTTCCAGCCAGAAGAACACCCTCATCTCTCCTCTGTCCGAAGTGACGGAAGAACTTTCATATCTGAATCTTGGCCCCAAGTGGTATATTGTCAAGGCTGTGAATTGCCAGAATTCAGTCAAGGTGATTGCTGGCATTGAGATACAGAACACTCTGATAAGGGATCATGACAGGGCTCAGAACGGAGTAAATCCTCTACTGAGGCTCCCGAGAAGATATTCGATAGTTCCCCTTGGCCACAGCTACGGTACAGCTGTAAGCATAAAAGGAAAGCCTCTCTTCAAGGTGGTTCTCGACACTGATTATGCATCTCCTCTTTTCGACACCTCGCTTCTGAGATGGTTTTCCCTTCTCTTCTTTGCGGTGGCTGCGGTCCTTTTCCTGGCCAGCCGGAGAACAATGAAGACTTATGCCCTGGTGATAGCGGTTCTTACCGTCATCCTCATAACGTCATTCGTGTGGGGCTATCAGATGGAGGACTTTTCGTCGATATTCTCTCCGACCCTATATGCTGACGGGCCTCTCTTCTTCTCCCTTGGAGCCTTGCTGCTCCTTAACACCTACATAACACTCGTGAACATCTGCACCTATCTGGTCAGACGCAGAATACAGACTCACATAAGAGAAAACGAGAGGAATGCCGCAAGGAACGTCGCCCTCTGCGGTGCGGTCACTTTGCTGGCGGCCGCAGCTACATTCCTCTACACTCACATCTCTCTCAGAAGCCTGATCCTTAATTCCAGCATCACTCTGGAGCTTTACAGGTGGAATACAGGAGTCCCATATACGGTGTCGGTGTATATCTCATACGCAGGAGTTCTCCTGAGCATCCTTCTGCTTTTCCAGATGATGCGTCCGTTCGTGCAGCAGTACACAGGCAGGAGTTTCAATGTCTTCGGCAGAAAGCCTCTAGTGGTCTTTGCGCTTCTGTGGGCTCTGTATATGACAGTGACGTCGTCTGTGCTGGGTTTCAGGAAAGAGCAGGACAGAGTGCTCGTGTGGGCCAACAGGCTTGCCGTCGACAGGGATCTGTCGCTTGAGATTCAGCTCAGGTCAATAGAGGAAGAGATAACTTCGGACCAGCTGATTGCGACCCTGGCCGGAATGGATAATGCGGAGACGATGATTCTCAACAGGGTGTCGGAGTACTACCTGAGCCGTGTCAGACAGGAGTATGATATCGATGTCGTCCTTATCGACGAAAACGATAGGGAATCACAGCTGTACTTCAGCAAGATAGCAGGCGGCGGAGTTCCTGTTGCGGACGGCTCCAGCTTCCGGTACATTACCGACAGCAACGGAAACAGCAGCTATGCAGGAATATTCATGTTTTACAGTCGGGAGTCTGGTCTGAAGCGGATGCTTCTTATGATCGAACCGGGCTCGAACAGGGGAGATGGAGGATATTACAGCATCATGGGCAATTATTCGAAGCCGGGTTCTGTGAGAATACCTCCTATATATTCATATGCAAGATATTCGGGAGGCAAACTCTCATCATTCAAGGGCAACTATCCTTATCCTACGATTTCTTCTCAGCTCGGGGATGAATTCGAGACTGTTCCTGACAGCAAGGTTCTTCGCGCAAAGGGAAATGTGCATTTCATGCACCTGATAGATGAGCAGGACATAATAGTGATCTCAAGACCGATCAGGACCACCATGGTCTTCTTTACGTCTTTCTCATATCTCTTCCTGGCTCTTGCGCTGTTCCTTCAGATATTTGCCCGAGGAAGAAGAAACAACACCTTCAGAAGCAACTATTTCCGCACGAGGATCAACACGATCCTGTTCGTGTCCTCTTGCCTCATCCTTGTCAGCATGACCGTCATAAGCGTGCTTTTCGTATATAAGCGAAACGAGCTGAACATGTATAACCTGATGTCTTCCAAGATCAACACCGTTCAGGCTCTTGTGGAGGATCAGGTGCGTTATGCGCGCGGATGGCGTGAACTCAGAGGTCCGGATTTCTCCATGGAGATAGAGAAGCTCGGCAATACTACCAAGTCGGACATTTCCCTCTATACTCCGGAAGGCAAGGTTTTCCATTCGACCATTCCTGAAGTGTTTGAAAAGATGCTGATCGGAAGCCGTCTCCCAGAGGATGCCTTCTACAACATACGCTATCAGCACCAGAGATTCTATATCAGTCGCGAAAAGGTGGCTGGGAGGACATTGTGGACGCTCTATGCGCCGATTTTCAATGACCGGGGCGACCTGATAGCCATTATGGGCGTGCCGTACACCGACAAGAGCTTTGACTTCCGGCGCGAGGCGCTTTTCCATGCCGCGATGATAGTGAACCTGTTCCTTCTCCTGCTGATCGGTTCTCTCCTGTTCAGTACGCGGGAGGTGAATTCCATGTTCTCTCCTCTCATTGAGATGGGCCGCAAGATGACTTCTGCAGACATCAATCATCTGGAATATATCAATTACAGACGCGAGGATGAGATATCTTCGCTCGTGGAGGCCTACAACCGAATGGTCCGTGACCTTTCGGATTCCACACGACAGCTTGCCCAGGCTGAAAGAGACAATGCATGGAGCCAGATGGCGCGCCAGGTGGCCCATGAAATCAAGAATCCTCTTACGCCGATCAAGCTTGAACTTCAGAGACTTATACGTCTCAAGCAGAAGGGTAACCCTGCATGGGAAGAGAAGTTTGACAAGGTTTCCGATGTCATTCTCGAGCATATCGACATATTGACGGATACGGCAAACGAATTCTCTACCTTTGCGAAGCTCTACAGTGAGGATCCTGTCCTTCTGGATCTCGACCGCATACTGAAAGACCAGCTCCTTATCTTCTACAATAAGGATAATATAGAACTGTCATACCTTGGAATGGAGAATGCATTTGTTGTGGCTCCGAAGCCGCAGCTGATACGTGTCTTTGTCAACCTCATAACGAATGCCATCCAGGCCGTCGAGATGCGCCAGAGGGAGGTTGATGCAGAAGGCGGTGAAGTGTTCGCCGGCAAGGTGGTGATATGCCTGAGAAACAGCACTAGGGACGGATTCTATGATGTGGTGGTCGATGACAATGGAGCAGGTGTAAAGGAGGAGAACATCGGAAAGCTCTTCACTCCGAACTTTACAACCAAGAGTGCCGGCACCGGACTTGGCCTGGCGATTTGCCGAAACATTATGGAAAAATGTGGCGGTGAGATAAGCTACAAGAAGTCTTTCGGCTTGGGAGGAGCCTCGTTTACTGTAACCATACCAAAGAAGGAGGAATATGAAAAGTGCTCAGCAATGGCTGGAGAAGGCTCAGAGCTTGCGTAGGGAGTGCCGCTTCGGTGAGGCGATAAATGCTTTCCGAGAAGCTGCCGAGGCAGATGATGCCACGGATGAAATAAGAAAGATTGCTTTTGTGTCGGTGGAACTGATACAGGAGATAAACGGATTTGTGAATGTAGATTTAATGAACCCATAATTATGAGTAAACTGACTGATGTTGTTCTGCAGTTTGATCTGGCAGGACAGATTGAATCCATTAAGCCGCTAGGCAATGGACTTATAAATGACACTTATAAGGTGGAGACCGTAGAAGGACCTTCATATGTCCTTCAGAGGATCAACCACAATATATTCAAGGATGTGGATCTCCTTCAGAACAATATTGTGAGCGTCACTTCTCACATCCGCAGGAAACTTGAAGCGGCAGGTGCTTCTGATGTCGATCGCAAGGTGTTGACCTTCATCCCTTTGAAGAACTCGGACCAGACATATTACTTTGACAGGGAGTCATATTGGCGTGTTTCTCTGTTCATCGAGGATGCCTATACATATGAGACAGTTGATCCTGAGTACTCTTACTATGCCGGCCGTTCGTTCGGACATTTCGAGGCGATGCTTGCTGATATTCCTGACACATTGGGCGAGAGCATTCCGGATTTCCACAACATGGAACTCAGGGCCCGTCAGCTTGATGAGGCTGTGGCTGCGGATTCTGCAGGCAGGATGGCTGAGGAGGAGGTTCAGGAAATCCTCAAGGAAATCCTCATCCATCGCGAGGAAATGTGCAAGGCGGAAAGGATGCACCGCGAAGGTCTGCTTCCAAAACGCATATGCCATTGCGACACCAAGGTGAACAACATGATGTTCGACGCTTCGGGCGAGGTGCTTTGCGTGATCGACCTCGACACAGTGATGCCAAGTTTCGTTTTCTCTGACTTCGGAGACTTCCTTCGTACAGCGGCGAACAAGGTGGCAGAGGATGACCCTCGCATCGAAATGGTGGAGTTCGATATGGAGATATTCAAGGCTTTTGCAAAGGGATATATCGAGTCGGCTTCGGTGTTCCTGACACCGGTTGAACGCGAGAATCTTCCTTATGCAGCTGCGCTCTTCCCATATATGCAGGCAGTGCGTTTCTTTGCCGACTACATCAATGGCGATACTTACTACAAGATCAAATATCCGGAGCATAACCTAGTCCGTACGCGCAACCAGATGGCGCTCTTCCGCAGTGTCATCGAGCACCTTCCGCAGATGAAGGAATATATATCGTCTCTTTAAAACTTAACAAAAACT
>JAEIGA010002831.1_pt1 | contig 27435 bp, 21 predicted proteins | sample 9270691 | NCBI WGS metagenome assembly JAEIGA01 (sample SAMN17057246, study PRJNA624740) | gut metagenome | biome: biome; isolation source: fecal sample | host: Bos grunniens | place: China: Xizang | collected 2019 | reverse complement strand
AGTGTAGTCTATGCGATTCTTCTCTTGCAGATCGAGTTCGCCAGCTTGCGCATCTAACATAAGTCGCTCACGTAGCGAGAGTTTCCATTGTCCTAATGATACCTGTCCTGTCGCATCAATATTTACACGATGGCGAAGAAAGTCATTAGGATCATTCCAACCCTTATCACCATATAATTTTAAAACATAAGCAGCTGATAGAGAAAGGTATTTGATGGGAGTGTAGGCAAGTCCGATAGTTGTATGCGAACGACATGCAGGGTAACTACGAATTTCCTCCTCTAAACTGATAGATAATCCTTTGTCAAACGATTTAACAAAAGATGTAATGATATGTGCCTCCGCATATTGGCTACTATTAGTAGTTTCAGACTCAATCTCCTGCGCACATATCCAGCATGGGATAAGTAATAGATAAGCAATAAATAGTATTCTCTTCATAGGATTAAATCTCTTTCGCGTGATATGCTAATGCAAATAAATGCATCTGCTTGAGCATCGCATTGAGTCCGTTGCTGCGGGTAGGGGAGAGATGTTCGCGAAGACTTATCTCATCTATAAAGTATAAATCTGCCTCTACAATCTCTTGTGGCGTGTGCCCACTTAATACGCGGATAAGTAGGGCCACAATACCTTTTACCAAGATAGCATCAGAATCACCATGATAAATCACTCTGCCATCTTGCATTTCAGCCGTGAACCAAACCTTGGATTGACATCCGTCAATCAAATTTTGTTCAGTCTTCTCCGCCTCAGGGAAAGGATCTAGTCCATTACCATATTCAATGAGTAGACTATATCGATCCATCCAATCGTCGAAACTGCTGAACTCCTCAATAATTTCATTTTGTATATCGTTGATATTCATTGTATGCACGTTGTGTGTCGCTCAGCGACGTTATTTTGTTAGATGCGCTTATCGCGCGTTGTATTGGTTACTCACTATTAATTGGTAGAGCATATCTGCGATATGCTTATCATCTTCTGCGGCGATGGTCTTTATCGGTGCTTCCACCACGTAGTCCGCTTGCATATAGAATGGCTCGCGGGCTTGGAGTTGAGGGGTAATAAACTGCAATAGTTCTTCTTCTGTGCGCCCTTGCAAGACTGGACGAGCGCTTAAGTCAGTGAGCATCAAGCGTTGAGCCAAATGCTTGGGTTGCCATTTGATATAAATGCTGGTGCCAAGTTCAGATAGGCATTCCATATTATCTTCCCAGCATGGGTATCCTCCGCCAGTAGCGTAGATAACTTTCTCGAAGGGAAGTTCTGCTAAATCTTCTACCACATACTTTTCTTTTTTGCGAAAGTCCTCTATCCCAAACTGGCGTATATATTCGGCAGGTGTTTGGCCGTGAATTTCAGCAAAAGCCTCATAAAGATCGACGAAATGCCAACCTAATTGTTCTGCAAGCAGACGGCCAACAGTAGTTTTGCCTGCTCCCATGTAGCCGATTAAATAGATCGGCAGTTGAAAAGGTTTTAAGAGTTTCAAAGTTTCAGTTTGTTATTTTCGGTTTGTTCGGTATCCCTTGGCAAGGGTGCGGAGTGGTAACGAGGTGGTTACGGTAATGGTGAGTAATCTACAGTATCGTTATCTCGCCAATACAGTTTACCATCTTCTATATAGGCTTCTGGAAAAATTGTGATGATGTCAGGTTTGATAATACCAATCCATTGTCCCTCCTTATTATATACGCGCACATGCGAAGAGCAGATAGGTGCACACATGGTATGGATGACAATGATGCTATCTCCTAGTATTATGGTATCTTGCGTGGAGATAGGTTCCGTGTATAATGGCTCGCTTTTCTCACGAACAGTGGTTTGCTGCGCAAACGAATAGTGGCTCGCTATGCAAGCGAAGAAAAGGAAAAATATTAATTTATCTGCTTTCATTTCGCGTGGTTAATGAGCACAACAGCCTGAGCTGCGATTCCCTCACGGCGACCAACGAAACCAAGTTTCTCAGTAGTAGTGGCTTTTATGCTGATCTGCCCCTCCTCAACTCCCATTACTTGCGCTAAACAAGCAATCATATCAGGGATATGTGGATTGAGTTTGGGTGCTTCTGCACAAATAGTACAATCGCAGTTGCCTAATTCATAGCCTGCTTCACGAATCATGAGCATGACTTTACGGAGCAGAATCTTGGAATCGATATTTTCGAATTCGTTGCCTTTTACTGGGGGAAAATGATAGCCAATATCGCGCAATGCTGCTGCACCTAGTAGTGCATCGCATAGCGCATGTATGAGTACATCAGCATCGGAGTGCCCTAGGAGCCCTAGTTCTGATGGTACACGAATGCCTCCCAGCCACAGTTCGCGGTTGGGGGCAAAGGCGTGTACATCATATCCGAAACCGATTCGCATTATTTACGGTTGTTTACGAGGTCTTTGATACCTGCGAGGTCAAATCCAAGGGTAAAACGCATGGTTTGATCCAATGGGTTAGATGGTGCGGTAGCGATGCAGTATGCAAAGTCCAAAGAGAAGATGCTCAAATGGAAACCTGCACCTAATGTAACATAACGACGGTTACCTTTCCAATAGTTTTCATGGCTATAACCAAAGCGACCAAAGAATTGACGATTATAGCTATATTCCAATCCAACGCCCCATTGTACTTCTTGGAATTCTTCTGCCAACGGAGAAACTACTTTTCCATCATCTGTGGTATAGCCAGGAGCATCATTGAATGATTGCCACCAACCAGCTGGTGATGAAATAGAAGAGTATTCATCTTGTGTATATTGGTGATTTGTTTGGTCAGTAGCATATTTAGAGTAGTAGGTAGGAACCAACATCTTGTTGCACTCTACGGTAGCCATCAGGCGGTTGTAGTTGTCAAATGGAATTTCGTAGCTTACACCGAGACGCATATTGGCAGGGATGAAATTTTGAGTAACACCTTCATCGTGTGTGATTTTACCACCGAGATTGCTAAGGTTAAAACCAACACCAAGATAGCTATCGCCCATTGGAAGAGAGATAGGTTGTCTATAATACAATGCAACATCAGCAGCCGCAGTCATTCCAGGATACATCTCTGTCGCACTATTACCGCTAAAATTAATACCATTGGTTAAGTCGCTATATAAGAAGCGCAAAGCTACTGCCATACTAACATATTCGTGTAGCTTACGAGAATATGCCAAATCAAGTGCCCACTCGTTAGGTGTTGCGTCAGCGAAGTCAACACCACCGATATCAACCAATTTTACTTCACCCATAGAGAAATATGTGAAACTAGCAGAGAGAGTACCTGCCATATCTCCCATATTATAGTAACCAGCAATATATGCCAAGTTGATGTCATCAACTAATTTGGTTAACCAAGGAGTGTAGCTCACTGTGAGACCGCCCTTGCTATCCATAAAGGCATATTTAGCAGGGTTCCAGTGTTGTGAATTGAGGTCTGCATTGGTAGCCACACCTACATCACCCATACCAGCGGCGCGTCCGTCAGGAGCGATGGTCAAAGATGGCATAGCAGGATTAACAGGGTTGAGAGCTAATGCTGATACAGCAAATAGCGAAAATGTCATAATTGAAAAAATAATCTTCTTCATTGTTGTATTTTTGTAATAGTTAATAATTTCTGTTGATTTTGTATTTTAAAATGTTTGATCTTAAATTTGTTTCATAGGCAAATTATTGTGTTATAATGATTTTTCCCGCTTTCGATATGAAATTCGAAGTTTGGGTCTTGATGTTTACTTGATATACATAGATGCCAGACGAAGTGTTGATATCACCCATATTCCATTGAATGGTATTATTGTTGGTTTGTGTATGTGCATACACCATTTTTCCGCTAATATCGTATAGGTAAACGGTATATTCTACTATATCATCTGGTCTATCGTGATTAATCTCAATATTCAAAGTTCCAGTGCTTGCAACAGGGTTGGGGTAGGTAGTAATGCTGTATAGTTGTGGGTCCAGACCTTTAACTACATGGAAATTAAGTGCAGCAGTGCTACTATTGTTGTGCAAGTCCCATGCTCTGAATGTTAATGAGTGCGCACCTTCTTCTTGTTCAGCCATTTGATAACTAACAAATCCCTGTTGATAGCTGTTGTTATATGCCTTGAAATAGGAGTTGAGCACAAATGTTTGTTTAGCATCTTCGTCAATGACAAGTAGCAAGTCATGTCCTATTCCTGTACCAGCCGTATTGATACCATTTTCATCGTAGATTTCTGCGAAGAAATGTGGTCTTTCGTGTGTGTCATCTCCATTGATGAAGTAAGGATTATTGAGGTAGATGTTTACTTCTGGTCCTATACTATCTTCTGCAATCAGAGAAGAACTACCTCCAATAATGAATTTTTCATAGTGTCCGATAGCTTCTTCGTGAGTTATAGTATCATGTGCGTAGTACTGTATACGACCATTTCCGTAGTTGTAACGAATGTCTTTTGGAACCATGAATGTGAATTCAAACTTACCATCGACTACATCAGTTTGTCCAATGAATAGTGTGTTGGGATAGTCTTGGTAGTTGATTTTTACTTTTTCTTCTTCGCTTAATTCGTCGTTATCTCGTGTTGTAATTTCTTGCATTTTGTCCATAATGGTTACATCCAATTTGCCATTGAACCAATATGCCGTATCGTGGTCTTCTGTTTCAATGAATCCTTTGATGTTTTGTATGGTAAGCGCTTGCAAAGTATCTTGCACGATGGTTGTTTTTGCTTGATAATCAGTGGGATAGTGAAGTCGAATAGCAGGGTCTGCTAATAATACATATGCTCTGGTGTTGATACCATCTCCATTTTTAACAGATTGGTTTTTAGCGATACATGTCGCTTGGCCGATGGTCATATGATAATTGAATGGATCTTTGTGTCCCAAAATTGTATCACAGAGATATTCATTTAGTTTTGTATTTTGGTTGGCATATACCGTTCTGCTCGCAGATAATACGCCGATAGCTCCTCCGTTTGGGTTTGTGACGGCTTCTTCTCCTGCGGATGTTATACCGCCATCAAAATGCGAGAAACTACATGTAGCAAAGAACCAAAACGCCTGATTTGCATTATTCATGCGTTTGATGTCATTAAGTTGCATGAATAGTTCGTTGGTAATATTGTTGTAACCACCATGTCCAGAATAGTTTAAGAACAGCACTCCGTTGTTCAACATATTATCGAACTGGTTTTTCGCCAAAGGATATCGTTCACCCGCAGCGCTTACTTCTTGTGTATAAGCGTCCAAGTATATTTTCGCAACATTAAAGTCCTTGTTCTTTTTGCTTAATTTGATAGCTCCAGCTTCTGCTGTACTTACATGTAGTCCGTGGTCGCCGTCATCAGCGAGGAATAGGATTTGTGATTTCCATTTTCCTTGACTTTGATCTTCAATGTATGCGCATATTTTGTTGACAACTTGATTAGCTTCCTCCAATGTCTTCACAGGCAAGCGTCCCACGCTAATATCTGCGAGTGCTCTGGTGTCTTCAAAAATACCATAATAATTTACACCTGCATTATCTTTGAGGAATGCAAAGTAGTCATCCATGGCATATGCTTCCGTTTCTTTTGTGGAGTTTTTGGTTTGATATGTCAATAGGATATTGGAGCCTGATGTGGCTAGAATTTTTCTATTGTCATATGATCCGTCGCCAAGTAGGAGTAGATGTTTAGGTGCTTTGACGGGACTACCTTCTGCCCTGTCATATAGCATCTTCATCAACCATCTATATGCCGATGCATCGGGTGTGCCCGAAGAAAATTCGTTGTAAACCTGTTGGTCTGTCACAACAGCCCATGTGAGATAGTCTATCTCTTCGTGTTTTTTTGCCAATCTTTCTGCTGCTGCCACAAATTCGCTTGGACAAATAATCACATAATCAATATCTTCTAATTGGTGTAAATTTTGATTAGCAATTTTGCCAATGGTAGTAGGTTTGTGGTAAGCCTCCATGGTTGGGTTAAACGCAATGTATTTTTCTACCGATGTATTATTACCGACCCAACTTAGGATGTTTCTATCAAACTCGGTATGCATTCGTTCTGTCACTACCTTGTCTGTTACTCGCCATACCTGTGTTTGTGAATTTGCTCCTTTTAGGTGATAGCGAACGGCAGGTTTGGTTCCAACGACCATTGAGTTGGTGATATGCATTTCTTGGTCAGCCATCACTAATTCACAAGGGATGGTAAATTCTATGTAATTAAGATATGCACTAGCATTGGACGAGGTACTATTAAAAGTTATCTCTATCTGTTGGTCCTGAGAAGATCTTGGTAATACATCTATAAGTGCAGAGTCTGTATTTGCATTGATGTGAGCATCGCTATTGATAGCAGGGATAGTTGTCGTAGCCTTCTTTCCTGCATAGTTCACTTGGATAAGCGTTGATACTCCCGAAGTGGCCGCTAGATCCACTTTGCAATGTGCTTGCATATCAGTGCGCACATTCTTTGCGGGCAGAGAGATGGTTAGCGATTTGTTCTTATTATTCATCAACTCGCCGTAGAACTCTCTACCTCCACCATTCACGCCGTTGACATCAATGAGGTTCAGTTCGTCTTTTTCGTGTAGTAGGTATGCGGTATACCAATCCACATTCTCAATGCTTGCTTCGTTGTATGATGGGGAAGAAACAGCAATAGTGCGTTGCAGCGAAGGATTGTCGGTCACGAAATAGTATCCATAGTTGCTATATGGGTTTTGAATGTGTCTGCCATAGCCATTCGTGTCTATCTTCCAATCTATAGGTCCTTGTGCGTAGAATAAAATGTAATCACCACTATTGAAGGTATTGTCATTGCCTTTGTGCATGTAGATTGCGACTGCAGGAAGATCATCGTAATGATGAAGAGTGAAGTTTTCGGATAGCATAGCACCTCCGTAGCCCAGTACGCAAACATTTTCGGCATTCAGTCCCCATACTTTGAGTGAGTCATAAGGAATCACATGAATACCTGTTTGGCTGACACGAATCTTGATAATGTTACCGCTCTTTAATGCAGATTCCGTGGTATAAGAATGCGTACTAGCACATGTGATAAGCGCTAATACCAAACTATAAATTATCAAAACTAGTCGTTTCATTTTATTTTGCAGAATAATAGTTCTTCCCCGTTTTCTTCTATTTGTATAACTTCTTCTTTGTCCAACTGACGAGATGCTGTATTACAATCAATGACAATCATATCGCCTTGTCGAATGGTCATGACTTTGCTAGCTTGCTCTATTGCCTCATCCATTGACAAGATTAAGTCTGTCCATGGGTTTTGGTCTAGATTCATCCATTTTCCTAGGGGCAATGAGTAGTCAAATGCCCATCCTCGAATGGAATCTCCTTTGGCAACCCAATCAGCCGCATAGATATTTAATCCGAGTGCTACGGCATCATAATATCTATTAGCAAAGGTGGTACCAATATTTTTACCCAATCGGCTTACGCGCAGTACCACACATGGAGTCATTCGGATGTCATTGCTCCAATCAGGGATGAAAAATGGCTTGTGATTCACCAACAAGGATGAATCACCTTTAAGCACCATTTTCACGGTATCATCTATTTTGCTAAAACAGATAATCTTCATTTTGCCGACAAAGGTACAAAAAAAATCGCACGCGCGCAAGCATTACACGATAAAAAATTGATTTCTTATTTTTTTATTTTGCACGAATAAATATTTGCACAGGAGTTCCATTAAAATCCCACCATTCGCGTAGCTTGTTCTCCAAGAATCGGCGATATGGTTCTTTTACATATTGTGGCAGGTTGGCAAAGAACACAAAAGTTGGGATTTGTGTGTTAGGCAACTGTGTACAATATTTGATTTTAATGTATTTGCCTTTGGTTGCTGGTGGAGGATAATTCTCAATCAGTGGCAAGAAGCGCTCGTTGAGTTGTGCAGTAGGTACTTTGCGTTGTTTGCTCTCATACACATGCAAGGCTGTTTCCATAACCTTGAAGATGCGTTGTTTGGTCAATGCAGAAGTGAAGATGATTGGAAAATCTTTGAATGGTGCCAATCGCTCACGGATAGCATTCTCATAACCCTTGATGTCGGCAGTTGTTTTGCTTTCTACCAAGTCCCATTTATTGACGCATACTACCAATCCTTTCTTATTCTTTTGCACCAAAGAATAGATATTCAAATCTTGCGCTTCAATACCTCGTGTAGCGTCAATCATCAAGATACATACATCGCTGTTCTCTATCGCGCGGATACTGCGTACAACGGAGTAGTACTCCAAATCTTCATGCACTTTGGCCTTCTTGCGAATACCTGCAGTGTCCACTAGATAGAAATCCTTTCCAAACTTGTTGTAGCGTGTATAGATACTATCTCGTGTAGTACCAGGTATGTCGGTTACAATCGTGCGTTCTTCGCCGATGAAAGCATTTAGTATACTACTTTTTCCCGCGTTTGGACGGCCTACGATAGCGAAACGAGGCAAATCTTCAAGATCTTCACCTCCGACGGTATCTTTGAAACGACTGCAAATCTCATCCAATAAGTCACCTGTTCCAAGACCGTTCTCTGCAGATAGAATAAAAGGCTCGCCTAGTCCTAATTTATAAAACTCAGGTGCACCATATTGTTGATCAAACTGATCCACTTTATTTACTGCCAATACAGTCTCTTTCTTGGCTTGACGCAGAAGATGAGCCACCTCCATATCAAATTGTGTCACGCCTGCATTCACATCTACCACCAATAAGATAACATCTGCCTCCTTGATGGCAAGATTTACTTGGCGGTTGATCTCGCTCTCAAAAGTGTCATCAGAATTTACTACCCATCCACCTGTATCAATGACTGAGAATTCTTTGCCACACCATTCACTTTTTCCATACTGGCGGTCACGGGTAGTACCTGCCGCATCATTCACAATAGCTCGACGCGTCTTGGTCAAGCGGTTAAATAGGGTCGATTTCCCGACATTAGGACGGCCCACTATCGCTAAAATATTTGCCATAGAATTTTATATGCTCGCAAGCGAGCGTTATTTATGTTATAGTTATGTGCTCGCAGGCGAGCGTTGTTATTTTATTAGCAATGACAATGGCCAGAGCAACCGTTTTCTTGGCACTCGCCGCTACAGTCGCCACCATTGCAATGACCACCACAACCGCCGCATCCACGATGATGAAGTGCCTTCAATTCTCCCTCAGTCACCTCACGGATATTCAGTACCTTACCAACAAAGTGCAGATTCTCACCTGCCAATGGATGGTTGAGGTCAATAGTTACATTCTCTTGGGTGATTTCTACTATTTGTGCATTGATGATTTGGCCATCCATAGTATTCATAGGTACAATTGCACCTACATACACACGCTCAGAATCAAACTCTCCATCGCCATTATAGAACATCTTTTTGTCCAATGTCAATACACCTTCGTCATCATATTCGCCGTAGGCATCTTGGCAGGCAATTGAGAAATCAAAAGACGCACCTTCTTCCAATCCTTCCATTGCATGTTCAAATGCTGGCAGCATCATGCCTTCGCCGTGGCAATATACCAATGGAGCCTCGGCTGTGGCTTTTTCCATTAACTCTTTTTGTCCATTTTCGCCATCCACATACAAATCGTATTGGAGGGTTACTACTTTTCTTGCTTCGATTTTCATATATTATTTTTTTTAATTTTATTCTTTCAATTATTACCACCAATTGATGCGTTTGCCTGTTGCATCAGAACTATTCTTGTCGTATTTCAAATCCGCTAACATACTAGCATTTACACCAATGTGGAAGGTGTAACTTTTGTATGGACCAAATGGCACGAAACTAGCACTCATGCTCCAACAGTGCAAATCTCGGCTGACATTAATACTTGTGTAGGAAAGCTTTTTAGCATTCACATCATAGCTCAATGATGTACTAGCTTTCCACCCGCTACCAAGGCCAATAGATGCTGAGCAACTCAGGTTGTGGCGAAACTCCATCTTGTAGTAATTGCGATCTTCGTCCCATTGGTTGCTTGCTCCATAGCGTAGGTTGTACGATATGCTCAGACTCCAAGGTATTTTTGCAAATAGATATCCGTCATCAGATAGTTTCTCCCTCTTTGGTTTGTCTTCTATATGAGACTTATCTTCTGTATTCTCATCCTCTGGAGAGATTTCTTGTTCATCGCTATTCTCGGGAGTTGTTTTTTTCTTATCTTTATTAAACCATTTCTTCACCACATCGTTGTTGAAGGTATAACTGAAACTTGTGCTTGTGCCTAAGAAATGTGGGAATCGTCCATGGTTCCAATACAACTCATTGCAGCGTACATGACTACCACTGGATGTGGTCGTGTACATATACGGATCAAATTGGCCGTTCAAATTAATTGTATAATTTACTTTTGGAATCTTGATACGGAGGTTTACAGAAAAGTTTTGCCAATTCATAGAGTCCGCAATAAAGTTGTATCCTCCGCTGATGCTCAAATTATCAATGATGCTATATACTTTGTGTGGTTCTTTGCCTGTTGTATCTTTGTCATTGCGTAATTTCATTTCAATGTTATTTCCCAACGAGAATCCCAATGCTGCTGTGGCGCCTCGTCCTGGAGCTTCTTTAAAGCGTGAATAGTGCACGACTTCAAATATAGGTAGGCCATTTTCGTCCAATTTTGGAACTATATTTCCAGCCTCGTCGCGAGTTGTTACAGGTTTGTCATAACTACCATAGAATCCGCCATATCGTTTGGCCCAAAAGTCCTTTCCAAAATCAGGGCGGTAGTTAAAACTCAGTGAAGGGGTCATTACATGTCGGAAGCGGTCAACTTTGTCTCCAAACCATTTGCGGAACGGGATATAATAACCATACAGCTTGGTGGACATACTAACGCTAGCATTGAAGTCATAGACATTATAAAATCCCATGACCGTATCTTTCTGTACTTGGTTAAGTTCTTCATTCCAGCTTTGATCCACGCGTGAGAAGAACATCTTGTCATTGAAACTGATGCTAGGCGTGATGCTGATATACTTGAATGCTGTAAATGAAGCAGAAGTACTTATGCTGTGCTTGAACTTGTTGTCCCAATCTTTGACGAAATTAGATTTGAAAAAGTCCTTTTCCTTGCATGTGATAGAGTTGGTGAAACTACCATTGTATTGCAAACTAATTTTTTCATACCATTTCTCTTTTCCTATGCGTTGTTTGCGCTTGAAAGGATAGATACGGCTCATGCTTATGGTCAAACTAGGTAGTGTAACACTCAAAGTGGAGTCCTTGGTGCGCTGAGTCAGATTCATGCTTAAACCTATGTTCCATGGACTATCGGGAAAGCGTTGGGTGTAGCTAATACTACTACTTGTTGTGTTTTCTGCATTAGCCTGCACATTATAATAGCTGTTGATGTTGCTACGGTTGTAACCACTCGTTTTGAAATTTACACTTGCCGAGAAATTGCTGTATGGATTGGCTTTTGAATCTTGGGAGTGGGTCCATTGTACACTTAAATTTTTGGCAACATTGTAGTTTGGCATATCCTTTTCTCCTGTCACATCCCAACGATAATTCACACTAATGCTACCATTGAATTTATAACGCTTGACATATCTGCTGCGGGCATGAATAGCCCATGTACCACGAGTGTAAATATCACCCGTTAGGTGTAAATCCATATAATCATTTATGGCGAAATAATATCCTAAACCTGAGAGATACAAGCCACGGGTGTAGTCATCTCCAAAATTAGGCATTATCAAACCGCTAGAATATTTGTCTGTGAATGGGAAGAATCCAAATGGTATAGCCAAAGGTAATGGTACATCGCCCACCACCAAATAGGCAGGTCCTGTGGCGATATATTCACCAGGTTTCACTTTGGCTTTGGTCATGTGTAGATAAAAGTGCGGATGATCATGTTGGTCGCAGGTTGTATATTTGCCAGATGCCATCATCAGCACCTCATCGTCTACTTTTTTTGTCTTACCCGCAATGATATAACCCTCTCCTTGTGAGGTAATAGCATTGATAATAAGACCTTTTTGGGTGCGTAGGTTATAGGTTATCTCATCTGTCTCATATTTATCTTTGCCTTCTGCAAATATAGGCTTGCCTTTCCATTCGTTGTTGATGGTGTCATAAACGCCTGTAGCATATAGAGTGCTACTATCCATATGCACGCGTATTTGTTCCGCCTTTAACCCCATGCTCTTGTATTTGAGATCACAAGTTCCATATAAATAAGCGATGCCAGCATTTGTAATCACCATCGAGTCTGTTGATGTGTATTCTATTTTTGCATCAATAGCATTGCCTTGTTTCTGGGGTGCGGAGCTATCAGGAATGACTTGGCTCGTAGAGTCTGTCAATGGAGCAGGAATACTATCATTCGCTAATATTGGTGTCGCCAATAATAGCATCGCAAATATGGATATGATAATATGCCGTTTCATTGATTACTTTCGGTTGTCGCCTTTATTTATTATGCGTGCACACGCGCACTTACGCAAAAAAAGCGTGCAAAGATACGACTTTTTTTTCAATTGTGCAAATTTTTAAGATTAATTTTGTGGATTATGCTTTTTTGGTGTAGCTGTCAAGCAAGAGTGTCTTACGGGTAGATACCGGGTAGATACCGAGTAGATAGCCTCCTGTTGTTCGTTATTATTTATTATACTTTGTTATTGTAAAAAGTGCTGTTTTTTAAGATTTTTGTTTTTTTTATACTATTGTGTTCAGTTTTGTGTTGAATTTGTATTTTTTCAAAAATACTACCATATTAATCACATTATAAAATGAATAAATATATTTTATATATTTTTTTTATTTATATATACCTTTCTGTTTTGAAATTATAGTAGTAGTGTGGCAATGTTGTGTTTCTTGTTTAGTATCTTAAAATATATCCATTTGTTAAGATTGTGAATTTGAGAAAAGTGCCGAATAGAAAAGAGTTTTTGGAGGAGTGAATAAAAAAATATAATAGATATTTGTGTATGTGCGTTTTTTTTTGTAATTTTGCAGCGTTTATTTATGTGCGCGCGTAATTCTCATATTAGAATATTTGAGCTATCCGTATCGGTATGGCTTCTGTTGTTGTGTAGTTGTGTCTTTTCGGCGTGTAATACTACGAAGTTTGTTCCGCAGGGTGAATATCTGCTTAATGATGTTAAAATTAAAGTTCAAGATACCAAGAAAGTATCTTCTGCTGATTTGATGAAGTATGTTCAACAAAAACAAAATACAGAGATACTAGGTTTTTGGAAACTGCAATTGGATATATATAATACGGCTTCGGAGGATTCTACAAAGTGGACTAGTAGGAATGCTCGAAAGATAGGTGAGGCTCCTGTTATTTACTCTCAAAGAATGACGGAGGCTAGTTGCGTGCAGTTGGTGCAAGCTATGAATAACAAGGGCTATTTCCAAGCTGAGGTTGATACATTCGTAACGAGGCAAGAGAGAAAGATAGATGTCTTGTATCAGATTACTGCGAATAGGCCTTATATTATTGCTAACTATAATGTTAATTTTGAACATGAGGACTTAGCGGCTGTCGCAGAAAATCAGCGTACATCACTTGTTCGTGATGGGATGCAGTATGATGCTGATATTCTGAACCAAGAGCGTCAGCGTATTGTAAATGCGATGAGAGCTCGTGGGTATTTTTATTTTGATCAAGAATTTATTCAGTTCAAGGCAGATAGTTCTCGCGGTAATGGTGCAATAGATGTAGAGATAGGTGTGCATGATTACCTTACTCAAATAGAAGATGTCGACAGAATTTTTAGGAAATATAAAATTGCGCGAGTGCATTTTCATGTGGATTATGATCCGGAACGCATCCCGATGGACGAGGAAATGTTCGCATCGGCAAAGGATGGCTATGTTTACACTTGGGTAGGGAAAAAACTCTTGCGTGATAATGTTATAGTGCGTAATTGTCCTATTCGTCCAGGAGATTTATACAATGTTCGGGTAGTAGAAAGGGCATATGCAAAGCTTAATCAGTTGGCTCCTGTTCAATATGTTGATATTAGTTTTGAGCAAATATCTGAGGGTGAACTAGATTGTCATATTGTGCTTTCGCGTGGAAAATTAAATTCGGTCACAACAGAGGTTGAGGGAACTTATTCCGCGGGTGATTGGGGAGTTGCTGCTGGTATTGGTTATGTCAATCGTAATCTATTTAGAGGAGCGGAAGAGGCGTCTGTTGATGCTCGTGCAAGTTATGAATGGAGACAAAATGGTGGTCGCGCTATCGAGGCGAAAGCATCTGCACAAATGAAGTTTCCTTCGGCGGTAGCTGTGGATTTGATTTATAATTTCCAAAATCGACCTGATGAATACGCTCGTAGCATCTTTGGCGCAAGTTTAAATTATACCTATAAACAACCTAGGGCTAACTTGGAGCATCAGTTCCGTTTCTTGGATATTAGTTATGTGTATCTTCCATGGATTAGTGATGCCTTTCGTGACCAATTTTTGCAATCAACAAATATCCTCAAATATTCATATGAAAACCACTTTATTGTGGGGCTAGGATATTCGGGGCATTATACTTCGTTCCGCTCACGCCAACCTCATCGTTCTTATTGGAGCATTTACTACAATGTAGAGACGGCTGGTAACTTGCTTCGTGCATTGGCAACACCACTGCGTTTGTCTACCGATCAAGAGTCTGGCAACTTTATCTTGTTTAATACACAATTCGCACAATTTGCAAAAGGAGACATTTCTGCAACATACAACCAAAATATAACACCTAATCATCGACTTGTTTTTCATGCTGATTTAGGAGTTGCGGTACCATACGGTAACTCTCAGACTATACCGTTTGAAAAGCGTTATTTTGCGGGAGGATCCAATAGTGTTCGTGGTTGGGCTGCTCGTACATTAGGACCTGGTGGTTACAAAGGGAATGGTAGGTTGATTGATTTTAACAACCAGTCTGGTGATATCCGACTCAACTTGAATCTTGAATATCGCGCACGAGTGTGGTCTATTATCGAGTTGGCGGCATTCTTTGATGCCGGAAATATATGGACGGTCTATGACTATGAAGCTCAACCTTATGGTGTATTCCGTTGGAATGAATTTTACAAGCAGATAGCGCTGGCATACGGTGTTGGTGTGCGTTTTGACTTGTCATTCTTTGTATTCCGTGTCGATATGGGTGTAAAATTATATGATCCAGGGCTTATCTATAATGGCTCTGGCAAACAGTGGCGCACGGTCGGCAATGGATTGAATTGGAAAGATGATTTCGCGATGCATTTCGCCATTGGATATCCATTCTAATTGATATGTTGAAGGCTTGTTGCATAGATGGAGTGATTGAGGCGGGCTGTGATGAAGCTGGGCGTGGACCTTTGGCTGGTAGCGTGTTCGCTGCTGCGGTGATTATAGATGCAGAACTGATAGATAATGAGCAACATAGATCATGGCTTGAAATGCTAAATGATTCCAAACTGCTGACGGAGAAGGAGCGCATGTACTTGCGTCCGATGATTGAAAAATATGCTAAGGCATGGGCCGTTGTGGAAGTAACTGCGGAGGAAATTGACCAAATCAATATTCTCAACGCATCTATCATCGGAATGCAACGAGCATTAGATAGACTTTCCCTTCGGCCCCAACATATCATCGTGGATGGTAACAAGTGGAAACCATACATACCAGATGGCGAAATTATGGAGGTACCTGCAAGGACTGTGGTGAAAGGAGATGGGCAATATCTGTCAATAGCTGCGGCTAGTGTATTGGCAAAGACATATCGTGATGAATATATGTTGCGATTACATGAGCAATATCCTCAGTATCATTGGGATTCTAATATGGGATATCCTACTAAAGCGCACTATGAAGCAATTAGACAACATGGTATCACACCATATCATCGCAAAACATTCAAACTCACGAAATAAAAAATAAAATAATATTATGGCAATTTTTGTAAAGAATGATCAAACTCCACGAAAAAAGCGTGGTTGTTTATGGGCAGTAATTACGGGTATAGGTATCTATTTCCTCTTTTGTGGTATTCTTGGTATTTTCATGGGGAATTTTCTAGCTCCTTCTGCCACGATCTTAGAGGAGAATTCTATTTATCGCATAGACCTAGATGGTGTATTAGTTGACCAAGCTACTGAAGAGAATCCATTTTCAGCCGTATTCTCCGAATTATCTGGTAAGGCGGCTACTACTACAGTCGGATTGAATGACTTGCTCAGCAATATTGCTTTGGCGAAAGACAATGACAAGATTTTGGGTATTTATCTTCGTGGTGGTTCCCTTTCTGCTGGTACTGCTTCTGCCAAAGCCTTGCGTGATGCCTTACTAGATTTTAAGCAATCTGGTAAGTTCATTATCGCTTATGCGGATTCATATACACAGACCAACTATTATATTGCTTCTGTTGCAGATCGAATCTGTCTCAACGCTGTAGGTTCTGTGTCATGGGATGGTTTATCAGCACAAAAGTTATATTTTACTCGTATGCTCGAAAAGATAGGGGTAGAGATGCATATCCTCAAAGTGGGCACATTCAAGTCTGCAGTAGAGCCTTATTTCCGAACATCAATGTCTGCCGAAGATCGCAAGCAAACTGAACAATATCTTGACGGTATTTGGAGCGAGATGAAATCAGCAGTCTCACAACAGCGTTCAATTTCGGTAGCACAGTTAGATGCATACGCTGATGAGTGTATGTCTTTACAACCACATCATAAGTATGTGGAATATGGCTTTGTTGATACGCTTGTTTATATCCAAGATATGGATACTCTCTTGCGTACATACGCAGGTACCAAGGATTACAAGGTCCTCTCTAATAGCAAACTTTCGGCAGTAGAGCGTGTTAAGAGCAAAGCGTCTGACAAAGTGGCTGTTCTTTATGCAGAAGGTCAAATTTATGACGAAGGAAAAGAGGGAATTATTGAGTCTGAAGTGATTAAGACCATTAAGAAAATTCACAAGGATGATGATATCAAAGCTGTCGTATTCCGTGTAAATAGCCCTGGTGGTAGTGCTGATGCTAGTGAGCAAATATGGCATGCCGTTAGGACTCTGCAAGCCAAAGGATTGCCTGTAGTAGTTTCTATGGGTGATTATGCGGCATCTGGTGGCTACTATATCTCTTGCTGTGCAGATTATATTTATGCAGAACCTACTACTTTGACAGGATCAATAGGTATTTTTGGTACTGTACCTAATGCTAGTAAACTACTCGATAAGATTGGCTTAGATGTGGATGGAGTAAGTACCAACAAGCATGCTGGTACCCTAGAAGGTGTTATTTTTAAAGGCTTAAACAAGCAAGATTTAGCCCTCTTACAATCTATGGTTGAGCGTGGCTATGATCTCTTTACTCGTCGCTGTGCAGAAGGCCGTGGCGTTTCGCAAGATGACATCAAGCGAATAGGCGAGGGTAGAGTGTGGCTAGGTAAAGATGCCTTAGAGATAGGATTGGTTGATGAACTCGGTAATATCAATAGTGCTATCACCAAAGCTGCAGAATTAGCTAATCTAGGTGAATATGCTATTGAAGAATATCCTAAGAAGAAAGATTCATTGGAGGAATTGCTCCTGTTGTTTGACAATTCTACTCCAGAGGAGCACCTTATGATAAAGATGCGTGAGTTCGTTTCTCAACCTCGAATTATGGCCCTGACTCCTGAAGTGACTATTCAATAATTGCAAGATTTAGTGAAGATACTTTTAGCTCCCATATCGTGGCTTTATGGTTTGGTTGTGTGGATGCGCAACCGCTTGTATGACAACCATATCCTACGATCAATTCAAGTGTCTATTCCTACTATTTGCGTGGGAAACTTGGCGGTAGGTGGTACTGGAAAGACACCTATGACAGAATACCTCGTGTCCTTGTTGTCTGATAAATATAAGGTGGCGGTTTTATCACGAGGTTATGGCCGAAAGACTACTGGTTTTCGTTTGGCCAATCAGCATGACACGGCTTATACTATTGGGGATGAACCCATGCTAATATATCGCCATTTTCCCAAGATACCAGTGGCCGTTTGTGAAGATCGAGTTAAAGGAGTTAAAAATCTACAACAATTATTTCCTGATTTACAGTGTGTTATACTAGATGATGCCTATCAGCATCGCAAGATTCGTTGTGGATTTTATGTATTGCTCACACCTTATCAATGTCTCTATGTGAAGGATCATATGCTTCCGTGGGGTAGATTACGCGATGTATCAGGTCAGAGTCTTCGTGCAAATGTGGTGGTGGTTACAAAATGTCCAGAGGGAATGCAACCGATTGATCGTCGTGTAGTAGCCAATGCTTTACATTTGCCGTCGTATCAGCAACTGTCTTTTTCTCAAATACAGTATCAACCAATCAAATTGCATAATACACCACTCTTGGTAACAGGTATTGCCAATCCTCAACCTCTTTATGAGCATCTATGTCTGTTATATCCCGAAACTGAATTATTGGCATTTCCAGATCATCATGTGTTTACGGATAAAGATATTGAAAAGATTGTATCTGTTGCCGAGAATTTTCAATGTGTGGTAACTACTGAGAAAGATTATATGCGTTTGCAAAATATATCATTGCCAAAGCAATTAGCTAGAAAATTACACATTCAACCTATAACTATTGATTTTGGAGTGGATAAAGACGCTTTTGATCGTGCTGTGCTATTGTATGTTAGCGAAAATAATCGTTCTAAATGTGCTACATCTAACAAATAAAATATGAATATCTTTTCCCTTCTTCGTCGATTTATACCACCATATCGTTGGCAGTTAGTAGCGAATTTAGTTTTCAATATTTTTTCTACAATACTGTCGCTCTTCTCTTTTGCTACGATTATTCCTGTATTGCAAATCCTATTTGGGTTGGCGGAGGTGGATGCGATATATATCCCATTATCAGATGCGGATACAATGCAAGAGATATTCGCAGCGTTGAAAAATAATTTCTATTATTTTTTGCAATCGCAAATAGAAAACCATGGAGAACAAAAAGTTTTGCTTTTGTTAGGTGTTTGTCTGGTTTTTCTAACGGGACTTAAGTGTTTTACAGCCTGGTTGGCAAATTATTTTATGGTGCCTATTCGTACAGGTGTACTGCGCGATCTTCGAGCTAATTTGTACAAAAAGGTCGTTAGCCTGCCGATAGGTTTCTTTACAGAAGAAAGAAAAGGTGATGTCATCTCTCGCATGACCAATGATGTTAACGAAGTAGAAGCTTCAATCATGTCCACATTAGATATGCTTTTTAAGGATCCTATCATGATCCTTGTATATCTTATTACCCTTATTACCATCTCATGGCAACTGACATTATTTGTACTTGTCCTTTTGCCTATTGCAGGGTTCTTAATTGGCCGTATTGGGCGTTCGCTAAAGAGAGCCTCAACGAAAGGTCAAGAACAAAATTCGGAGATATTAACCCAAATAGAGGAGACACTTGGCGGGCTGCGAGTTGTGAAAGCATTCAATGCAGAGAAGAAATTAACGGATAGATTCCTTCTTCTAATAAATTCTACGCGAGCTACTTTCAATAGAATTAATCGTCGCTATTATTTGGCTCATCCAGTCTCTGAATTCTTTGGTACTGCATTGATAGCTATCTTGTTGTGGTTTGGTGGTGTATTGATTCTAGGAAATCATTCTTCAATTGATGCAGCTACATTTATCTATTACTTAGTAATATTTTATTCTATCATCAATCCTGCTAAGGATCTCAGCAAAGCGACATATAGCATACGCCGAGGTGTAGCTTCGTTAGAGCGCATAGATAAGATTCTCAATACACAATCCAATATTAAAGAGAATTCACATCCTCTACCACTAACTGACTTCCAATCTGTAATAAGTTTTGAAAATGTTTCATTCTCTTATCATGAGGATCGTCCTGTACTACGGAATATAAACTTAGATATACGCAAGGGACAAACGATAGCTTTAGTAGGACAATCTGGAAGTGGTAAAACTACAATGGCTGATCTTATTTCGCGCTTCTACGATCCTAACGAAGGATGTATAACTATCGACGGAGTAGATATTCGCAGCATAAAAACATTTGATTTACGAGCTTTAATGGGAAATGTTAATCAAGAGGCCATTCTATTTAATGATACATTCTATAATAATATAACATTCGGTGTAGAGTCTGCTACAATGGAGCAGGTGCGTCAGGCAGCCCGCATTGCTAATGCTGATGATTTTATTATGGCCACGCCAGATCAATATCAAACAACAATAGGTGATCGTGGATCACGACTTAGTGGTGGACAACGCCAGCGCATATCTATTGCACGAGCGATATTAAAGAATCCACCTATTCTTATTCTAGATGAGGCAACATCTGCATTAGATACAGAATCGGAGAAACTTGTACAAGAGGCGCTTGAGAATCTGATGAAAGACCGTACTACAATAGTGGTGGCGCACCGCCTAAGCACTATTCGCAATGCAGATCTTATTTGTGTAATGCATGAAGGACAAATCGTAGAAAGAGGAACTCATAATGAATTGTTGTTGCTCAATGGATACTACAAACATCTCATTGAGATGCAACAAACCAACGCATAATCATTTCTCTATCAGCCTTTTTGTAGAGCGCCGAGTATGTATCCTACAAGTAAAAGTCCTTGGTTATTTCTTGGTATTCTTTGCTGCGTGGAGAGTCGCTTGACTCTATGTAGAAATGCTTAGAAATTGGCTCTAATGGCGCGTCTTTGCTTTTTCTAAATGAGATGAGTATGCGCTTTATTGCTTTCCCCTCTTTTGGATGCACATATATTATCTCTGTGAGTTGTAGGTGATGTAGAATAGATAATTCTATAATGTCTTTTTCCGCTTCTGCGGGTAATACTAATGCTAAAATACCATTTTCTGTCAATAAATTAGCGGAATAGCCAACTAAATCATGATAGGATAGACTATCTGTATGGCGTGCGGCAGCGCGAGCATCATTGGGATTTTTTAGACTATTTTGAAAGTAAGGAGGATTACTAACAATCAATGCGAATTTCTCGGAACTTTGAAATTCTTGTAATCGACATACCTCGCTTCGCAAATGGCTATGCCATGGGGATTGTTCAAAGTTATTTTTACTTTGCTCTACTGCTATAGGATCAATATCAATGCCAATAATTTGATAGTTCTTTGATTTTTCATGTAGTCGCTGTGCTAGCATGAGTGCAATAAGTCCGCTGCCAGTACCTATATCAAGTACGCGCATGCTCGCCCCTGCGCGTGTGTGCGTAGGTAGTGGACACCACGCGCCCAATAACACGCCGTCTGTGCCGACTTTCATAGCACAACGGTCGTGCCATACGGTAAATTGTTTAAAACGAAAGAATGGAGCTCCCATTGATTTTTAGTGATGCGATGCGACGCATGCTGAGGTGTGATGATGCGTGCAAGTGCAGCCGTCCTCGTGAGCAAATATATGTACGCACAGGTATATACCATAACTAAGGAACAATATGGCAGATACATAGCGAATCCATTTTTCAATGTTGTGCAATCGATTAGTTAGGGTTGATACTGATATTGCACCATATGAAATCAACCATGCAACTAGCATAATGGGTAATCCTGTTCCTAAACCAAAGATGATTGGCAAAGTCCAATTCCATGCGGTAGGCAGTGAGATGCTTATATCTATCATTGTGAAGAAATACACTAATCTATGTGGGCAAAATGCGATGGCAAAGAATATACCTAACATGAAAGACCATAACCAACTATTTTGGTTATCAATATTGTGAATCCATTTTTTTATGCCGTGATCATGTTCGTGGTGATGGTGTCCCGTCACTAATAATAGTACACCGCAGATGATCATAAAGACAGCTAAAAGGGGCTCGCCCCAATCTACTAAAAATTGTTTGATACCTTCTGTTTGAGCACCCATGATAAAAGGGATGGCCACCAATGTATAGGTAGCTAATTTACCCAATACGAACATTAATCCGTTTATTAACACTTTACGCCGATTAGATATCTCTTTGTCGATATATCCTATCGCTGCAATACTTGTAAAAAGCGTGCATGGGTCAAGTATCATGAGTAAACCTAGTAATAGTGCTGTCAGTATATGTATCATCCTTGTATAAAATTTATGATTTTATAAATTTCAGCGCAAAGGTACTCAAAAATTTGCATATATCCAAAAAAAGTAGTATTTTTGCAGCATGAAAGGTTATTGTAAAATACTGTTTACATTGTTGGGACTGCTATTGATTTTGGCCTCTTGCAATAATATGTCATGGTCTAGCAAGCGTATTCAGCATACCTTGCACGAGCAACAGTATCATGCAGAGGAGTTGACTAAACACCTATGTAATGCCATCAACACCAATAACTTTGATTCATTGTGGTCGTATTCACATGTAGATGAAAATATTGTTTTCTATATATATTATGGCGATAAATTGGTATTTTGGTCTAATTCATGGCTTACTTCGTCCACTCGCATCAATCGCCCAATTTTTGACCAATGGTATTTTACGCAATGGGATAATGCTCAAGGTGTTTGTTATAGAACTCAGGTTGGTGATTTCCAAGTGGTTGTAGCTATTCCTATCAAGTATAATTATTCGTTCACAAGTGATCAACTTCATAACTCGTTTATACCTCCTTTTCGTGCCAATGAGAGATTTGGTTTGAGTTTATATCAAACCGAAAACAGTTTGCCTATTTCTTCTTCTGATGGAAGTTATTTATTTTCTATCAATATTCCTCCTGTATCAAAAACATCAAACTCCTATGATCAGTTAAAGGAGGTATTAGATAATTTCTCATATAGTTCAATCTTTGCAACAAGTGACACTAATAAGGTCGCTTCGTATAAGCTCCATGTTTATTATGGTTTGATTTTCGTGTTGATTATCATTCTATTAGGAGTTGCAATATATAGTTTGATTCGTTACAAGGGATTTCGGCGTATGCGTTTAGGTGGTAAGTTTCAAATTGTACTTACTCCTACTATGCTCGTTATTTTATTATCTATATTTTGGGCATCCGTTGAGAAGTCACGACGAGTTTTTATTGAAACGCAGCAATTGAGATTGAGCAAAAAAGCGCAATATGCCAAGGTGACTCTTCAAAATATGTATTTTTGGGATCTATCCCTTTCTGTTGCTAATTCTACAGCTCTTAATGTAGATTTGCGTGATATGAGTTTTGCGTTTGAAACGGATATCCATGTATATGATCTTAATGGCCAATTAATAGGAACATCAGCTCCACAACTGTTTCAATATGGTCTATTACCACAGCATATAGCACCTCAACCATTTTTCTTAAAAAATTGTCCTACTGTACAATACGAACATATTGGAGATGTCAACTATTTGACGGCTTACACGGAGTTTCTTAATGGTAGTCATACGCAGATAGGATATATTGCATTGCCTAGCTTTATCTCTCAAAAGCAACTTACAGAACATTTACAGTCGTACATGCTATCCATTCTGCCTTTGTATTTGCTACTATTATTGGTGGCAATTCTTGTAGTTTGGGGTGTGTCTCGTATGGTCACTTCTTCGCTTGGGCTTGTAAGCAATCAACTTAAACAACATCATCTCGGTGAACGAGCCAAACATATTGACTACTCATATTCCGATGAGGTGGGGGAATTAGTCTCGCATTATAACCAAATGATGGATGCCCTGGCCGAATCTACCGAGCGTTTGACGCGTAGTGAGCGTGAAATGGCGTGGCGTACGATGGCAAGGCAAGTGGCGCATGAAATTAATAACCCACTTACACCTATGAAATTAACTCTGCAACAGTTGCAACGGACCAAAGGTACCGAGCGATTTGATGCGGCTTTTGATAAATCAACACAATTGCTTATAGATCAGATTGATAATCTCAGCCATATAGCGAAATCGTTTTCTGATTTCGCAAAAATGCCAGAAGTCAATCCTACAACAATTGATGTAGCTGCTAAATTGTGCGATTTCATCGCATTAATGCGTAATAACCCATCTGAAATACCAATTAGATATATAGGTCCTGATTCCGGAGTAATGGCCATTGCGGATGCTGATCAAATTAAGCAAGTTTTTACCAATATTGTTAAAAATGCACTGCAAGCCATGCAAGGGCGTCCTAATAGCGATATTATAATCATTCTCAAATCTCAAATCAAGACTTCTGTTGTCCCAGATTTTTTACAGACATCTATGGATAATTGGATTGAGATTTCTATTTCTGACAATGGACCAGGTATAGCTGCTGATTTGAGAGAGAAGATTTTTGTCCCTAACTTCACCACCAAGAATACGGGTGCAGGTCTTGGTTTGCCTATTTCTAAGAATATTGTAGAGGGAAGTGGCGGAAAAATTACTTTCCAAACATCCGAAGTGGGTACTACCTTCTATATATATTTAAAGAAAGCATAACAAACATTCTATTCAACACTATTTTGTACTACTCAATACTTAGTGATTAGTTAGTGATTGCCGAACTTAAATGATATTTTTTATTTAACCCTAAATAAATTTTACAAGCATTGTTGCTAATATCTTTTTTTTTTAGTACCTTTGTAGCGATTTTGATAATTATCATTATATCACTTGTAATAATACCAAAACAATGAAAACCGAATTAATCATGCAGCATCTTGCTGCTAAGCACCCTGGCGAGTCAGAGTATCTGCAAGCCGTGCAAGAAGTTCTCGAGTCTATCGAGGAGGTTTATAACCAACATCCTGAGTATGAGAAGGCTAAAATCGTAGAGCGTATGGTAGAGCCTGATCGTATCTTTACCTTCCGTGTTACATGGATTGACGACCAGGGTGAAGTACAAACCAACCTCGGTTATCGTGTGCAATTCAATTCTGCTATTGGTCCTTACAAAGGCGGATTGCGTTTCCACAAGGCTGTCAATCCTTCTATGCTCAAGTTCTTGGGCTTTGAGCAAACTTTCAAAAATGCCTTGACTACGCTCCCTATGGGTGGTGCTAAAGGTGGTTCTGACTTTGATCCTGTTGGCAAATCTGATGCAGAGATCATGCGTTTCTGCCAAGCTTTCATGCTCGAACTTTGGCACAATATTGGCGTAGATACCGATGTTCCTGCGGGTGATGTCGGTGTAGGTGGCCGTGAGATTGGCTTCCTAAATGGTATGTACCAAAAGCTCGCTCGTCAATATCATACTGGCGTGCTCACTGGTAAAGGTATGACATGGGGTGGCTCTATCCTCCGTCCTGAGGCTACAGGTTATGGTGCACTCTATTTCACAGAGCATCTTCTCCATCAAGCTGGAAAATCTATTGAGGGCAAGACGGTGGCTATCTCTGGCTTTGGCAATGTCGCTTGGGGTGCTGCACAAAAAGCTACTGAGCTAGGCGCTAAGGTAGTGGCTATCTCAGGTCCTGATGGCGTTTGCGCAATTCCAGATGGTATCACCGCAGAGATGATTGATTATATGCTTGTTATGCGTGCATCTAACCGTAATAAGGTGCAAGACATGGCTGACAAGTTCCCTGCTCAAGCACAATTCACTCCTGGCAAGAAAGCATGGTCAGTACCTTGTGATATTGCTCTCCCATGTGCATTCCAAAATGAGCTAAGCGAAGACGATGCCAAGGAATTGAAGGCAAATGGCTGCTGGTGCTGCTGCGAGGTAAGTAACATGGGTTGCCAACCTGGCGCAATTCATTACTTCCAACACAATGGCGTACTCTTTGCTCCTGGTAAAGCGGTTAACGCAGGCGGTGTGGCAACTTCTGGTTTGGAGATGACACAAAACTGCGAGCACCTCAGCTGGACTGCACAAGAGGTTGACGAGCGTCTCCACCATATCATGGAGTCTATCCACGAGCAATGTGTTAAGTTTGGTACCCAACCTGATGGCACAATTGACTATGTTAAGGGTGCTAATATAGCTGGCTTCATGAAGGTGGCACAAGCCATGCTCGAACAAGGTATTATCTAATTCACTAGTCCGACTAGTTCTGCTAGTTTAACTAGTTATAAAAAATAGAAGAACCGCTCAATCGAGCGGTTCTTCTTCTATTCTAGCCTTTCGCCTATAACCTTACTCCACAACTACTGCAATTTGAGTAGCACGAACTTGGTTAGAAGAAGCTGTAAATGTTACAGTTTCAGCGTCACCAGTCCATTGGCCATTTGCACCAGAGTAAACATATGAACCACTATCATAAGTAAAGTTACCAGGACCGTATTTTTCTTCATTGTTTGCTGTGCAAGTAAATACGATCTCTTTGATATTACCAACAGTAGATGTAATCGTAATAGTTTGGTTCTTGTAAATGCGGTAGTGTGTTTCGCCATTATAGGTTCCGAGGATACCAGATGATACTGTCATTGTAACACCATCTTTTGTGACAGTGTATTCGGCCGCATTGTTGGAATCTGTTCCTGCATTACCTTGATCCTCATCTGCATCGAATACAAGTGCATCCGCAGGAACTGTGATATCGCTATCTGTGCTTGTACCACCATTTCCTGTGTTGCCGCCATTGTCTGTGTTGCCAGAACCACTACCAGCCTCGCCAAGAGCTTTATTTGTACTCTTCCAGATGTGTGCAGCACCCTTACCTACTGTCTCATAAACAGGGGTAGAGGTCGCATCGTATTGATATTTGGTTAGCTCACCATAGATTACTACATAGTCACCTACAGCAACACCGTCAGGGTTAGTAATCTTTTGACCATTGAGACCATAAACTTGGAAAGCATAGAAATCCTCAGTTGTGTTGTCTTTGGTATCTACCATATAGAAGAGTGCATTACCATAATTAGCAATACCGTCAGCGTGTTTGTTAGCTAATTTCTTAATCCAACCTTTTACATAATATTTTTGGCCAGTTGTTGCACCGCTCTCAAGTTGTGCGCAAAGAGCGTTAGCCTCAGCTACTGTCAAGCACTCTGCTGGGATATTCCAGCCAATAGTGTCAGGAGCTCCCGCGTCTACTATTGGGGTGTCTGTGTTACCACCATTATCACCATTTCCACCATTACCAGGACCGTTAGGACCTACAGGAGGGTTGTTAGGGGTGCAGCCTACAAAAGCTACAGCCGCAATCAGCATAAATGCTGCAAAAATTTTGTTCAGTTTCATTGTTTTGAAGTTTTATAAATAAATAATGTTTTGTGTTGTGCCTTCCTACGCAGAATAAATCGACTGCAAAATTACTAAATCTTTGTTATATATGCAAAAATATGGTATAAAAAAAACTTTTTTAAGTCATCAATCTACAAAAATGAGTGAAAATGTTATTTTTTATCAAAAATATTTTGTAGAATCAGAAAAAAGCAGTAATTTTGCACGCTGAATTGCGAACATATGTTCGGGTCGCAATCAAAACGCGTTTTTTATTAATTTTTTTAGGAGGATAAAACTATAGCAAATCCACAAAAAGGTCCACAACAACGTCGTGGCCGCGTAGAAAAAGAAATGCCCAACCGCATCAATGATGCAATTCGTGGCGTAAGAGAAGTTCGCCTGGTAGGCGATAATGTAGAGCAAGGTGTGTATTCGT
>JAEIGA010002830.1_pt1 | contig 27437 bp, 32 predicted proteins | sample 9270691 | NCBI WGS metagenome assembly JAEIGA01 (sample SAMN17057246, study PRJNA624740) | gut metagenome | biome: biome; isolation source: fecal sample | host: Bos grunniens | place: China: Xizang | collected 2019 | reverse complement strand
TCATATGATGACAGGTTACGGGCTTATCTTTATTGATGGTAGTATTGTAGCCCCTGTGTCCTTTCTCCCTGACAATTACAGTGATTGGTACGAGAATGAGTGGTATTACGAAAACAACAAGATAACATTCCTTGAAGAACCAACCGACGAAACCTTTATTGCTTGGCTCAAAGCAAACGCAACAAAGGTTGCATAAGGGGGTGAGTGTATGAACATTACTGAATTGGCAATGCTCAAAAAAATGGGCGGCAACACAGGCGGTGGTGGCGGTTCTTCCATATCACTAGACACCACCCTCACCAAAGCAGGCTATGCAGCAGATGCAAAGGCGGTTGGTGATAGACTTGCATTCATCGGTAGCGGTGGCGGTGCAAGCGGTGGCTTGTCTATTAAGAGAATCACATTTACCGATAGACCGACACTTTGGGAATGGCTAAAAAACGAAGACCAAAAGAGCAGATTGGGCAATGTGGTAAAAATAACCGCAGGAGTTGCCGGCGCTCTGTACGCATTCCATAATTTTAGTACAGGTAAAGTGGAAGGCGAATTTTACAGTGCTACACTGACTAGCACGACACTCGTACCATACGGTCAAGGCAATTTTGTCGTGTCGGGTAAATATGCCGATATTAATCCAACACACATAGACTTGGCAGAGGTTTATGCCAGTGGAGATAACGAAGTCCAAACCATACCCGATGAATATTGGTCGGCGGTTGGTCTTTCCATAACAGTTTATTATATCGGCTAACCAATCACGCACTATGCTAATTCTAATAATCACCTACATTCTCAATGTGATTGATTACTTGGAAACCCTGTATCTCGTTCAACACTTTGGGATAGCAGTTGAGGGCAACCCTATTATGCGCTACCTAATCGAGAACGATTGCGCTTGGGTGAAGCTCGTTGTTCCTGCAATATTGCTACTTGTTTGTGGCATTATCACTAAAAAGGATAAAACTCTATTGCGACCAATTTGTGTTGCTACTGCGTTTTATCTATTTCTCACTATTCACAACCTATCCCTCATAATGCAAGCGGGGTTGTGACACATAAAGAAAGAGAGGAAAGGCATGAAACAGCTTTTATTGTGGATTTGGTGCTTCCCGCAAAACCTTGTCGGCTTCGCTGTGAAGTGCTTTACAAAAGCAGAGAAAAAAGGAAACCATTATAGATTTCATTCCAAACTTGGGAGCGTATCACTTGGCGAATATATCTTTCTATGCCCTGACCATTGGAGAGATATAACCACCTTAAAACACGAACACGGACACAGGGTGCAATCACGCATTCTTGGCTGGCTTTATCTTCCGTGTGTGGCTTTGTTTTCGGCTATATGGGCGGGCTGTTTTGGTTGGTACAGAAAGAAAAATAATGTCAGTTATTATTGGTTCTATACCGAGAAATGGGCAGATCAGATTGCCGGAATAAAGCGCAACAAATACAATGACCATCTATAAGGGGTGAAACACACATGATTGTTGTGAAACGCCACGATGGCGGCATAAACATTCACGGTCATGCACACTATGCAGAACCCGGCAAAGACATTGTTTGCGCCGGGATTTCTGCTTTGGTGCAAAATCTCATTCAATCAATTGAAGAATTGACCACAGACCAAATCAAATATGATATGTCATCCGGAAAGGTTGATATATATTTTGGGAATTTATCAGAGCATGCGCAGCTCTTGGTGAATTCCTTTTTTGTTGGGGTGCGGCTTATTGCTGACAACTACCCCCGCAATGTCACGGTGCAAGCATTGAACACCTAAAAAGCTATGGACACACACAAAGTCAAGCAAAAGACTAAAAAATAAGGAGAATACAAAATGAAAAGAATTTTTGATTTGCAACTTTTTGCAGAAGAAGCAGCAGCAGATACGGCATCCGCACCCGAAACGGCTGAAAAATCAACTGATAGACCAAGAGCAGCGGCAGATACGGGCAAGGATGGCGCAGAAACCAAAGCAACCGATGAAAAGAAATATTCCGACAAGGATTTGAACGACATCATTGACAAAAGGTTTGCAAGATGGCAGAAGGAACAGCAAAAGGCGGTTGATGAAGCACAGAAGCTTGCAACCATGAACGCACAGCAAAAGGCAGAATATGAGCGTGACCAACTGCAAAAGCAGCTGGATGAATACAAGCGCAAAGATTCCCTTGCTGAAATGTCCAAGACCGCCCGCAAAATGCTTGCAGATGACGGAATTAGCGTTTCTGACGAGGTTTTGACCTTGCTTGTGACCACAGATGCCGAAAAGACAAAAGCCGCTGTGGATGGCTTCAAAACGGCTTTCAAAGATGCCGTTGAAGCTGCAGTGAAAGAGCGGCTGAAGGGTGCGCCGCCCACCAAAGGAACGGGCAGCCCTACGGGAATGACCAAAGAAGCTATCATGGCAATCAAAGACCCGGAGCTTCGCCAGCAAAAGATGCTGGAAAACAAACATTTATTCAATTTCTAACAAAGGAGATAAACAGACATGAAAAAGTATAATTTCAATCTGCAACTTTTTGCAGAAAACACTACCAAGGCAGCTGACCTTGCAAAAGTTCGTGACGTTGACTTCACCGAGAGATTCAGCGCAGGCATTGAAACCCTTATGAAGATGCTGGGTGTTACCCGCAAGATCGAGAAGAAAGCCGGCGAGGTTCTGAAGGTTTACAAGGTAACCGGAACCCTTCAAGATGGCACTGTTGCAGAGGGCGAAATCATTCCCCTTTCCAAGTTCAACACCACTTATGAGCCTATTGGCGAAGCTACCCTGAAGAAGTGGAGAAAGGAAACCACCGCAGAAGCTATTTCCGAAAAGGGCTATGGTCAGGCTGTTAACGATACCAATGCAAAGATGCTGCGCCTGATTCAAAACGGCATTCGCAGCAATTTCGTTTCCTTCCTTGCCAAGGGTACCGGTAAGGCAGAGGGCATCGGTCTGCAAGCTGCATTGGCACAGATTTGGGGGCAAATGCAAGTTCTTTATGAAGACACCGCCATTGAAGCTGTGTATCTCATGAACCCCCTTGACGTTGCTGATTACCTTGGCAATGCACAAATCAGCACCCAAACCGCTTTCGGTATGACCTACATTGAAAACTTCCTTGGCATGGGTACTGTAATTCTTGCATCCGATGTTCCGAAGGGCAAGATTTACGCAACCGCTTCTGAAAACATTGTTCTTTATTTCATCAATGTTTCCGGTGCTGACCTTGGTCTTGCTTTCGGTCTTACTTCCGATGCAACCGGTCTTGTTGGTATTCACACCGGCGCAATCTATGCCAACATGTCCGCAGAAACCGTTGCGGCTTCCGGTGTTGGTCTGTTTGCTGAAAAGCTTGATGGCATCGTTGTCGGCACTATTTCCAACGGAACCGGTGCTTGATGATGTATAAAGTCAGAAAGTATTTCACAGACCTACATGACAACAATTATCCCTATGGCGTGGGTGACACTTACCCACGCCAAGGGTTGACCGTAACCGAAGCACGGATTGCGGAATTGGCGGGCAGCAATAACAAGCAAGGGCAACCGCTTATTGAGCTTGTGGAAGAAGCCCCCGCCAAGAAAACCACAAAGAAAACCGCCAAATAAGGGGGTGAATAAATGCTTGACAATTTGAAAATTATGCTTGGCATTGAGGACACAGACCAAGATGCAAAGCTCAATTTAATTCTGTCAAATACCAAATCCCGGTTGAAATTGCTGCTTGGCGGCATTGAACCACCGGAAGAAATGAACCACATTGTGCTTGATGTGGCAATTATGCGCTTTAATCGCATTGGATCAGAAGGGCTTGCAAGTCATTCCGTTGAGGGTGAAAGCTTGACTTTTTCTGACCATGATTTTGATGGATTTGCAAACGAAATCCAAGCATGGCTTGATTCGCAGAAGGAAAGCACAAGGGGAAAGGTAAGGTTTTTGTGATGCGTTACGATAAACCAATCTTTTTTCAACACAAGGAATCGGGAGCATACAACCCGCAAACCGGTGATTATGATGATGACACCATCAGCGAAGTCAAGAAATATGCGAGTGTGACCGATACAGGCACGGAAATGCTCAAATTGGTCTATGGCGCAATAAAACAAGGCAGCTTCACAATTCGCCTACAACAGCCCTATTTGAAGCCCTTTGACAGCATCCGAATTGGCGAAAAAAGCTATAATGTGGACTTTGCGAGAAAGGCAAAGTGCTTTGTTGTCAGTGAGGTGCAATAATGGCACACATCAAGATTGATGGCTTGGAAGAGCTTGAAAAGAAGCTGAAAGCCAATGCGACATTGGATGATGTGAAGCGTGTTGTAAGGCAGAATGGCGCAGAATTGCAAAAGAGAATGCAATCAAAAGCCGACTTCACAAAGGGCTATCAAACAGGAACAACCAAAAGAAGCATCGGGCTGGAAATACAAGATAGCGGGCTAACGGCTGAATCCGGACCGGAAACAGAATATTCGCCTTATGTTGAATTTGGCACACGTTTCATGGAAGCCCAGCCGTTTGTTCGCCCTGCCCTTGAAGAACAAGCACAACAATTCAAAAGTGATATGCAAAAGCTTGTGAGGTGATTATATGGAGCATATAACAGACCCGCAGCAAGAATTATTTTCAAAGCTAAAGGTTGACATAGAAGCATTGAAATATGCCGTGTATGATGGATTTTTGCCACCTGATGGCACACCCTACCCCTTTATTTATCTTGGGGATAATCAACAGACAGACACAGCCAACAAAAGCGCAGTGTTTGGGGTTGTGCATCAAGTCATTCACATTTGGCACAACAATCCAAAGAAGCGTGGCACGGTATCTGAAATGATGCTGAATGTCAAAACAGCTTGCCGGAATATTGGGCGCACTGCTCATTTTTCTTGGGAAGCACGGGGAATGTCTGCAAGGATCATTCCCGACAACACCACCAAAACGCCCCTTTTGCATGGGGTTGTTGAGGTGGATTTTTATTTCAGTTAAAAATTAAAGGGGGAAAACTCATGAAAAAAATGAATCTTCAGCTTTTTGCAGAAGCAGTGAGCGGCAAAAAGATTGTATATCTGTATCGTGTGTTGGGTGGCAAGAATGCCGCTGCGGCACTTGCATTCACCACCGAAAACAGCAGAACCAAGTCGAGGGATGCAGATTCCACCGAAACGAAGGATGGCGCAATTCGCACCCCCGGTGCAACCGAGGTTGAAATCAGCGCAACTTCTATTCTTCAGAAGGGTGACACGCTCATTGGCGAGCTTGAAGCTGCAATGGATGCCGGCACCATCATTGAGATTTGGGAAGCAAACCTTGATGAACCCGTTGGCACAGGCACACCCACCAAATTCAAGGGCGCATATTATCAAGGCTATCTGACGGAGTTTGAAAAGACTTCCAATGCAGAAGACTTTGTTGAATGCTCTTTGACCTTTGGCATCAATGGTGTTGGTGTAAGCGGTGAAGTCACTGTCACTGCAGCGCAACAGGCAATTGCATCCTATGTATTTACCGATGCCACTGCAAAACAATCTTAAAAGGGTGATTTAATCACCCTTTTTTTCATGGAAGGAGAAAAACAAAATGTTTGAATTAACTATCAATGAGCAAGTATATCAATTCAAATTTGGTCTTGGCTTTATGCGTGAGATCAACAAGCAAAAAAGCAAGCCGATTGATGGCATGCCCGGTGAGCAGCAAGATGTTGGATTGCAGTTTGCGGTTGCATCTCTGATTGATGAAGACCCGATTGCATTGGTTGACATCTTGGATATTGCCAACAAAACCGAGAAGCCGAGAGTGACCAAAGCTGCCCTTGATGCTTATATCGAGGATGAAAACACGGACATTGATGCATTGTTCAAAGAAGTGCTGGATTTTTTATGCAAAGCCAATGCTACAAAGAAAACAGCACTGGCGGTGATGAACATGGTGGAAGCAGAGAGAGCGAAAGCGAATCAGTAACATCGTTTGAAGACACCTACCGGGAAATTGCTTTGAATTGTTTTCGCTTTTTCGATTTCAAGAGCTTTTTGGAAGTGGATCGGTTGACAATTGCGGAATATAAGCTGCTCATGGAAGCGGCGCAATTGAAACAAGTGGATGCCGATTATAGAAACCACTTGCAAGCATTCTTGAATTTTGCTGTGAAAGCAGAAAAGAAAACCGGAAAGAACAAGAGCAAACCGGTGTATAGGAAATTCAAACAATTCTACAACTATGAAGAAGAATTGCGAAAAGTCACGAAAAAAGACAAAAAGAGCCGGTTCGCCGGCATCGGCAAATTCTTAAAAAAGGGGGTGTGATAATATGGCAGAAAGCTATTCTGTAAGGGCAAGACTTTCTGCGCAAGATAGTGGCTTTACATCCACTATGAAAAGCGCCCTTGGTTCAATTAAAAGCCTTGACAGCCAAGTAAAAAGCGGCATTGCATTCGGACTTCTCACGGGAGCCGGGCAAGCCGCTTTTAATACTTTAATAAACGGTGCAAAGGGGCTTATCAGCGAAATTGATTCATCGAATGCATCTTGGAAGACCTTCACCAAGAACATGCAAATGATTGGCAAGAGTGAAAAAGAGATTGCAAGCGTAAAAAGTGAATTGCAAGATTTCGCACAAAAAACAATTTACAGTTCAAGTGATATGGCAACCACCTTTGCACAGCTTGAAGCGGTTGGCGTAAAGAACACTACATCACTTGTAAAGGGCTTCGGCGGTCTTGCTGCAGCGGCAGAAAACCCGCAGCAAGCAATGAAGACACTATCACAACAGGCAACGCAAATGGCTGCAAAGCCTACCATTGCTTGGCAAGATTTCAAGCTCATGTTGGAACAATCCCCTGCCGGCATTGCGGCTGTTGCAAAAGAAATGGGCATGACCACTTCCGAATTGGTCACAAATGTCCAAGATGGAGAGATTGCAACAGACAAATTTTTTGATGCAATTGCCAAAGTGGGAACAAACAAGGCTTTCACAGAGCTTGCAACCGAAGCAAAGACCGTTGGGCAAGCAATGGATGGTTTGAAAGAAACCGTTGGAAATAAGCTTACCCCGGCTTTTGAAGTGTTGAATAAAAAAGGTATCAGCATTATCAACCGCCTTGGTGACAAATTAAGCGGCATTGATGCAGATGCCCTTGCAAATAAAGTGTCCAATATGGTCACAAAGGTTGGAAACTATCTTTCTATAATGAAAGATGCGTTTTCCGGCGTTGGATCAGAAGTGTGGGGCGCTCTTAAAGAAATTGGTTCTGCATTGTCGGGTGTGACCGGTGAATTTGGTTCAACAGAATCAATGGACACCTTCAAATCGGCAATGCAAGGTGTGGCAGATGTCATCAAGAGTGTTGCGGGATTTGCAAAAGAACACGCATCCGCCATTGCCACATTCATCAAATGGCTTCCGGCAATCGTGCTTGGAATTAAGGGCTTTCAAATAGCTTCGTCTGTTGCGCCCGGTGTAACAGCTTTTGCAAAAGGCATTGGCAGCCTTGTCAGCAAAGGTGTTGGCGGCATTGCATCCAAGTTGCTTGGTATTTCCAAATCGCAAACAACCGTTGGCACAACGAGTGCAACGAGTGGCGCACAAATGTTGACCGCCGCAAAATCGTATGCCCTGATGGGTGTTGCAGTGCTTGCCATAGCCGCAGGATTCGCTCTATTGGCGTTTTCTGCAATCAGCTTGGCAAATGCCGGGGGCGGTGCAATAGCGGTCATGGCGGGGCTTGTAATAGCTCTTGCGGCACTTGGTGTTGGCATGGCTGTCCTTTTGAAGACACTTGCACCGATGTCCGGTCAATTGATGCCGGTTGCAATAGCATTCCTTGCTATGGGTGCGGCTGTCCTTTTGGTCAGTGCCGGATTTGCATTGCTTGCAGTGGCATCCATTGCACTTGCTAATGCTGGCGGTGCTGCTATTGGCGTTATGGTTGGCATGGTTGCCGCCATTGCATTGATGGCAATTGGCGCAGCTGCTCTTGCCCCCGCATTAACTGCTGGGGCTGTTGGGCTTATTGCCTTTGGTGCGGCTTTGGCGCTTTGTGGGGTGGCTGCGGTTCTTGTCGCAACTTCCCTTTTGATTGTTTCTAAAGCCTTGCCCGTTCTTGCTCAATATGGTTTGAGCGGTGCAGTGGCTATTGCGGCACTTGGTGCATCTATGGTTGCGTTCGCAGCCGGTGCAGCTGTTGCGGGTGCGGCAGCCATTGTGCTTGGTGTTGGATTGGCTGCAGCTGCCGTTGGTGCGCTTGCACTTGGCGTTGCGGTTGTTGTGTTGGCGGCTGGCGTTACATTGCTTTCTGTTGGCGCAGCGGTTGCGGCTGGGGCTATTGCTTTGCTTGCTCTTACCTTCCCCCAAATTGCCGCATACGGAACGCAATGTGCCGCTGCATTGGTTGCTGTGGGGGCTGCTATGGTTGTGTTTGGTGCCGGTGCTATTGTTGCCGGTGCTGCGGCTGTGGTTCTTGCAGCCGGCGTGATTGCTTTGGGTGCGGGAATGCTTGTTGGTGTTGCCGGCACGGTTGCAATGGCAGCAGCTTTGAAGGGCGTAAATTCGCAGATGAAAACCATTGCTTCTAATGCAAAGAGCGCAGAAAAATCATTGAAGAGCATGCGCAATTCCATCAAGGTTGTTGAAAGCGGCTTGAATGCTCTTGGCAGCAAAGTAAAATCCGCAATGAACAAGCTTGTGAGCGCATTTGACAGCACTGCAAGCAAGGCAGAAGCATCCGGCAGAAAGGTTGGCACAGGCTTCACAAAGGGCTTGCAAAGCGGTTTGGCGCAAGCACCTATGGTTGCAACACAAGCCACAATGAAAGTCAGCATGACATTGAGCGCAGGACAAAGCCGGGCATTCAGTGCCGGTTCGTTCATCAGCCAAGGTTTTGCACAAGGTATGCTGTCAATGCTTGGCGTTATTCAAAGCGCAGCAAGCAAAATGGCTGCGGCTGCTGACAAAGCAATCCGTGCAAAGGCTAAAATTCACAGCCCGTCCAAGATTTCCACCGAAGATGGTGAAGATTATGGTCAAGGCTGGGTGAATGGTATTCTTTCCAAGGCAAAAGATGCATGGAATGCGGCTGAAAAGCTTGTTTCTATGCCCACGGTTGGAACGCCTGATCTTGCAATGGCATACAGTGGCGAATTGTCATCTGACTATGACTATTACAGACAATCGGAATATACAATTGAAGTGCCTTTGTCTGTGGATGGCAAGGAATTTGCAAGAGCAACGGCAAGCTATACCCAAGACGAGCTTGACAAGAAGCAAGCAAGAAACAGCAGAAAATATGGCAAATTATAAGGGGGGTAGTGACAATGTATGATTTCATAGACGTAACTGAAGTTTCGGAAGGTTTGTCACTACCTTCCGAAGCCTTAAAAATCAATGGCGAATACATTGAAAACCAAATTGAAGGTTATAGGACATTGACGGTTGAAGGGCGTGAAGCTCTTTCCCCGGAAATATCGTCCTTTGAAACGGGAAGCCGTGATGGTTCTGTTTTGAAGGGCAAGAGATACCCGGCAAGAGTTATCCGCATTACTTATCAGCTTGTGGCAAGTTCAAATGAAGAATTTAGAAACGCATATAACAAGCTGGCAAGCATTTTGAATGTCACAAATGCCGAATTGGTTTTCAATGATGAAACAGATAAATATTTTATTGGCACACCTTCCCTGATGGGAGAAGTGCCGCCCGGCAAAAATTCCGTTGTCGGTGAGTTTGAAATCCTTTGCCTTGATCCGTTCAAATATTCCTTGATGGAATATGAAGCGGTGCCGGATATGGACGATTCGTGCATTTTGCTTGACTATCAAGGAACATACAAGAGCTTTCCCAAATTGGAAGCTGCGTTTTATAACGAAGACGAATCAAGCGAAGATGGCGAAACCACACAAGCATTGACCGGTGCCGGGGATTGCGGCTTTGTCGCATTCTTCACCGAGGATGAAAAAATCATTCAGCTTGGTGATCCCGATGAAGCCGACAAGGAAAAAACATACGATTCTTCGCAAACCTTGGTCAATCAAAAGTTTGATGGTGCTAATAAATGGGGATCGAGCGCAAAAAGCCTTTGGCAGACGAACAGCGGAATGACATCTGCTGAATCCGTTGTGCATTCCGGTGTCATTGGAATGGGTGTTGCTTCTTATACGCAAGGCACACAAATTTATTCATCCGGCACATTACTAAAAACAGTTAGCAAAGCCGAAGCACCGTATGTTCATTATACTGTTGAAGCAAAAATGACGAAAAGAACGGAAAACAGCGCAGACATAACTGTGATGATTTCCGCAAGGTTAGACAATGCACAATCATACTTCCTGAAGGGTTTTGAATTATGGGCTTCTGTCAAACTTGGCGGTGTGCAAAGAAACGTGAAATTGAAAGGTCTTTCGGATGGGTGGAGAGGTACAACCATACACAAAAAAAGCATCAATTTCACGGTCACAGGGCTATCAACAACAGCAAAAACACTTACCGGCATAACATTTCGTGCATATAGAAGTGACAGTGCCGGCGGTTCAACGGGTGTTCTTGCAGAAACGGCATGCGCCAATTTCACGATTGCGCCAAAAGCAGCCAATTTGGCTGATACCTTTTATTTGACACCTACAAATTATGGCACGGGTACAAATTGGCACGGTCCGGGCATTACAAGAGCAATCCCCGCAGATAGTTCCGGTGAAGTCGGAGCAAAAAATTTCACTTTGACATACGCACACAAAATGTGCATTGGTTCTTCAAGCAGTGCCACAGCAGAGCTTGGTGCGTTCCAAGTCTTGCTTTGGACTACCATAGGCGGCAAAAAGACTGTGATTGCCGGAATAAGTGTATATAAGGGTGCGCAAGGCAACAATGCAAATTTACACCTTTATGTGAATGGTAATACGAAGAAAAACCTTGCTTTTCCGGTCACATACAAAAACAGTATTTTTGCACCGTCAACCACAACCACTATTAAAAAAAGTGGTGATTCGGTTGATTTCAAGCTTGGCAATAACAGTTGGCATTTTAGAGATCAAGAAATCAAGGATATTGCCGTAACAAACATAACAATCACTATGGCGAAGCTTGGTTCAAAGCCCGCTTTGCAGCACAATGGTCTTTGTTGGGTGAAGTTTGTGAAAGATAATTGTGAAACGTGGAAGGACATTCCCAACAAATTCAGCGCAAATGACATTATAGAAGCCGATTGCAGAACGGGCGCTATTCGTTTGAATGGTCTTGATGCATCGGCTTATGGAGCATTGGGAAATGATTGGGAAGGATTCTATTTGACACCCGGTCTTAACAGAATTGGTTTTGCCTATTCTGATTGGGTTGACAAAGATCATGCCCCTTCCTTCAAGGTGAAGTATAGAGAGGTGTTCTTATGATTGTTTATTTCTCTGACAGACAAATGCAAGTAATGGGGCTTGCTTCAACAAATCTGCCTGATGGCTTTGTCATTATAGAAGACCTTAAAACGGAAGAAATTGAAACCGGTGTGGCAACATTTAGTTGCCGCATTGGCTTCAATGATGAAAACCGTTTGGAGCTTGAAGGGATGACCAATGCCGGCAATTTCCTGTTGCGCAGCCATAACGGGGAAAATGAGTTTTACACCATCATTGACACCGAGATTGACACCAAAAACAAGACCATCAATGTTTACGCAGAAGATGCTGGGCTTGATTTGATCAATGAGATTGCGGGCGAATTTGAAGCAACCGAATCGCACACAATTGATTGGTATGTCAACAAATACATTGCCGGAAGCGGCTTTGAAATCGGCATCAATGAGGAAAAAACGGCTTTGCGAAAGCTCAAATGGGAAGGTGAAGACACCGTAACAGCACGTCTTGCAAGCATTGCAACGCAGTTTGGCGGTTTTGAAATCTCATATTCCTTTGAAATTGATGGGCTTACCATAACCAAAAAATATGTCAATATCCACAAAGAGCGTGGCAAGGATGCCGGCATCACATTAAGGCTAAACCAAGATATTGACAAGATTATAACCACAAAATCCGTTGCTAACTTGGCAACGGCTTTTCTTTGTGAAGGTGGTGTTCCCGATAAAGCGGAAGAACCCATCACCTTTACATCCACCGGCTACACTTGGAAAGATGCCGACAATGATTTTTACATTGAAGGTGACTTGCTGAAATCCAAAAATGCAATCCAAAAATGGAGCCGGCAAGCCTTGAAATTGAATCAGGGTGATGGTGTCATTGTCAGACCTTATTCCTATAACACCACAGACCCCGCCACACTTCGGGCGCATGCAGTGACCGAGCTTAAAAAGGTTTGTGATATGGAAGTAAACTATGAGGTTGACATCAGTGTGCTTCCCGAAAGTATCAAGATTGGTGACAGAATCAACATTGTGGATGATGGCGGTGAATTGTATCTTTCCACAAGAATTTTGGTGCTTGAAACATCCGTGGTGGATCAGAAGCATAGTGCCATTCTTGGTGAACACCTTATCAAAACAAGCGGCATTTCCCAAAAGGTTGCTGACCTTGCAGAACAGTTTGCAAAAACATCAGTATCTGCGGCACAGGCTTTGGGCGTGGCAAATGCAGCAAACACCATTGCAGAAGCCGCACAAGCACAAGCGGGAGCGGCTGCCCAAGAATCAGCCAATGCCCTTTTCGTTGCCGGAGAAGCACAAACCGCAGCCCAAAATGCAAACACATCTGCCAATGAAGCAAACCAAAAGGCGAACGAAGCACAAGAAGCTGTTTCCGGGGTTGAAGCCACTATTGCCGAAATGGAAGAGGCTGTTTCCGAAGCGGAAAAGCTTGCAAAAAGCGCACAGGAATCCGCAATCACGGCTGCTTCCCAATCGGCAGAAGCCAAGACAGCTGCACAAAATGCTGTCACAAACGCCAATGAAGCAAAGAGCGCTGCAACGGAAGCACAGACATCTGCGGCAAACGCAATAGCCACGGCTTCCACGGCAAACACACAAGCCGAAGAAGCAAAGGCAAATGCACAAGCTGCATCCGATGTTGCAGCAGCTGCAAAGCTGGATTCGGAACAAGCCAAAAAGGATGTTGAAGCATTCGGTGAGAGCTTGGAAACATTTGAAGCCAATCTTTCAGCAAACTATGCAAGAAAAACCGAGTTGACCGAAACAACCGCCACTTTGGATGCCAAAATCACGGCAAATGCAAATCAGCTTTCAATCACACATTCACGGGTTGAAACGATTGATGAAACTGCCAACAATGCAAAATCATTGGCAGAAGCGGCGCAATCGGCAGCAAGTGGCGCACAAGCCACCGCAAGCCAAGCCACAGCAGAAGCGGAAGCAGCCCAAACCAAAGCAAATGAAGCAAAGGCGGCAGCAGAAGCAGCGCAATCGAATGCCGACAAAGCAAAGGCGGCAGCAGATGCCGCAAAAGGCGTGGCAGATAAAGCCGAAGAAGACCTTGCCACAGCGAAAGCAAACCTTGAATCTGTTACAAGCAGAGTTGATGCGACAGAGCAAGAAATTGCAGCCGCACAAGCAGCTGTGGACACCGCACAAGCAGCTGCAGACCAAGCCAAAGCAGATGCCGCCACGGCTGCGCAAAAAGCAACTGCGGCACAAACCACGGCTGACACGGCTGTCACCAATGCTGCTAATGCACAATCTGCGGCAAATGATGCTGCAAGCAAGGCAAATGCGGCACAAGCAACCGCAAACGAAGCCAAAGGCAACGCAGCCACAGCACAAGCAGCCGCTGATGAAGCAAAAGCAAATGCAGCCACCGCACAGGCAACGGCAAACACCGCTGTGACCAATGCGGCAGCCGCACAAGCAAAGGCAAATCAGGCGGCAACGGATGCTGCCACTGCGCAAGCAGCCGCAGATGCTGCCGATGCAAAGGCAGCACAAGCCCAAGCGGACTTGAACACAGCAAACGCCAATCTTGAAGCTGTTAAAGGCAGAGTGGATGCCACGGAAGAAGAAATTGCGGCAGCTGAAAAAGCGGTTGTGGATGCCCAAAAAGCTGCTGATGATGCCCAAACGGCAGCGGATGCGGCGCAATCTACGGCAGACACCGCCAAAGCAAATGCCGAAGCGGCACAAGATGCCGCTGATGAAGCAAAAGTGGCAGCAGACAATGCCCAACAAGCCGCAGACGAAGCCAAGGAAGCCGCCGACAAAGCACAAGCGGATGTAAATTCCCTTGCAATTCGTGTGACGAGCGCAGAAACGGAAATTGCAAAAAGCAATACAGAAATTGCGCTTCGTGCCAAAAAGACAGATGTTGATGCAATTGTCATTGGCGGAAGAAATCTGCTTTTGGACACCGAGGTTGAACATAACAACAACAACTACAACACGGCAGAATATACCCCTTCTTCCCCGCTTGTTGCCGGCGAAACATACACAATTTCAATGTGCGTGACACCGGCAAGCGGTGTAAACGAATATCAGCCTTTTGTGTCGGGTGGTTATAAAGCATTATGCGCCTTGACACCTTCCGGAACGGAAAAGCAGATTTTAAAGGCAACATTTGTGGCTGGGTATTATGAGGGAAGAACCCCGGAAGATGACCTTGCACATGCAAATATTGTCATTTATCGTTTCCCGAATGATGGCACTGTAACTGAAGCAACAACAATCCATTGGATCAAGCTTGAAAAGGGCGTGAAAGCCACCGATTGGGAGCCGGCACCGGAAGATGTGGATTCAAAGTTCTTGAATTACAAGACAAAAGAAGAAACAGAAGCGGAAATGTCCATTATGGCTGACAATATCACATCAACTGTTACACAATCGACAGATGACAAAGTGGCTGGATTGAAAACCGAAGCAATGACCGAAATTCAGCAGTTAAAAGACAAATTGTCAATGCTTGTTGTTGGTGACGGAAAAACACTGATGGAACAAACCGATTCCGGGTGGTCATTCAGCTTTAGTGAAGCAACAAAAGATATTGATGACATAAAAAATGCTTTGGCAGAAAATGCTGAATATATCAAATTTACAACCATAGAATCCGGGGATAGTGGTGCAAATCTCTTGCAAAATTCTGCCGGACCTTTTGAATCCGGTGCAGATTCTAATTATGGTTATGATATGCTACCGATTACCATATATCCGGGAGCATCTTGCCACTTGGAAGATGGCAAAGTTTACACACTTACATTCGATTGGTCTGTAAATTGGGGCAGCATTACCCCGGTTGAAAATGTTGAAGTGCGTATTTGTGGCGGTGAAGATAGCGGAGCGCCTGAATATGTTTCAAATTCAATGACTATCCCGAACCTGTCAACCAAAACAAGTGGATCAATCTGCTTCCCATTTACATTTGACAGCGGAGCGTATGCCGGCGGCTGTGAATGCACAATAGAACCGATATACTGTAGCTCACAAAACGCTTTGGATGGTTCTGTATGGACTATCAAAAATGTAAAGCTCACAGAGGGTGTGCGGCAGCTTGAACCATGCATTGAATTGGGTGTTAGCCAAACAGATGCGACCACGGGTGAAGTTGGTGAAGGTAAATACAAAGTATTAATCACAAACACCCGCATTATTTTCAAAGAAGGTTCTGCAACACCCACATATATCAGCAATGAAACACTTGTATCTGAAAAAGTGGAAGTCACGCAAGAGCTTCAGCACACAAATGCGGCAGTTAAAGGCGGCTTTGTGTGGCAAATGCGCAAAAACGGCAACCTTGGCTTGTCATGGAAGGGGGTATAATAGATGGCAACATGTCAAACAAAAAAACATAACGCTTCCACGCCATATGTTCAATTAACGGTATCAATTGAATCGAGCAACGCATATCAAGCAACCATTTCATATGTCCTAAAATACATTGCAACAAGTGCAGCAAGCGTTTCTGTTCCGAAGAATTATTCGGTTACTATTGGCGGTGCTGTTGTTAAAAGTGGCACTTTTGGCATCAATGGCGTGACAGGCACAAGGGAAATTTGCAGCGGCACAACGGTTATAACCAAAACCAAAGCAGATCAAACAATCACTTGTTCTTGCAGCTTTGGGTTCAACCTATCTTGGAGCGATACATGGATGGGAACACTAACAGCTTCAACAACTTTGAGTGTTGCCGCCAAAATCAAATATGCCATCACTTACAATGCAAATGGCGGCAGTGGCGCACCTTCAGCGCAAACAAAATGGTATGGTGAAGCACTTACATTATCATCAACAAAGCCGACAAGAGACGGACACACATTCCAAGGTTGGGGAACATCAACCACAGATACCACTGCGGACTATCAACCCGGTGCTTCTTACACCACAAATGCTGCAACAACATTGTATGCGATTTGGAAAGCAAACACATACAAGGTGACTTATAATGCAAATGGCGGTGTCAATGCGCCGGCTGCGCAAACAAAAACTTATGGTCAAAATCTGACACTTTCAACATCAAAGCCAACAAGAACAAACTATACATTTAAGGGGTGGGCAACAACAGCCAATGCCACCGGCACCGGTCAATATCAACCCGGTGGATTATACACCTATAATGCTGCAACAACATTGTATGCTGTTTGGGAATTGTCCTATGTTCTGCCCAAAATTTACAATACAAAAGCAGAATGGGCTGATGATCAAGGTGATTCAGTATCTGTTGAATTCGATTGGGAAACCACCAATTCCAACCCAACCGCAAATCTTGTATTCAATGATCCAAGCGGTTCAGCGGTGCATACTGTGTCTTTGGGGCAACTATCCGGAAAATCCGGACAATTTAAACGCACAATATCCACGGCAGAATCTAACTCACTAAATACTGATACATCCTACGCCATTAAAATTACACTTTCCGATGGCGGTGGTGACACAACATCCACTGTTACGCTTACCGGAAATGTATATGCTATTGATTTTCTTAATGGCGGCAAGGGCGTTGCGTTTGGTGGTGCGGCATCGTTGGAAGACACAGCGCATTTCCAATGGGATGTCAGATTTGACAAATCCGTGTATGGCAATGTTCCCGGTATGAATAAGCTTCCCGAAATCCCGGCAAATGATGATTTCAACAATTACATGACAACCGGGTGTTGGGCGGTGTATAAAAACGACAATGCCGAAACCATTGCAAATATTCCTGTGGCAAGGGCTGGGCGTTTGGAAGTGTGGTCAGCAACGGGTGAAGGAATCCGAGCAGAAGGGTGGAGCTATTTGCGGCAAAGATTCATTCCATACAATTCCGGAAATGCCGTTTGGGAAAGGGATATATCAAGAGGTTCTGACAATGAAGAAGAAGCCAATATATGGCGGTATTACGATTGGCACAGAACAACATTGACACCCGAAGCATCCAAAAAGATTTATTCAAAATCTTATTTGTCAGCTTCGGTTGAAGCAAATGTTTCAATGTCTACCCCGAACACATACACAATAATACCACTGACATCATATAAGATGTATTCGGGCAATCTGACACTAACAACAGATGGTTTGGTCAAAATTGGTGCAGGTATAGGCATGGTTAAGGTAAGCGGTCAAGTATTGGTTAAGTGTGGATCAATAGCTGGAAATCGACATGTGAAAATACAAGTAGTTGAAGCAAGCGGCACAATTATAGATGTTGCATGGTGTTGCATAACCGGAACAGCCGGCGACAATTTGGTTTTTCCTTTTACACCAATAATTGTGCCGGTTAGTGAAGGTGAAGCCTTGCGATTTGCTTATTATACGCCTGATTCAAGTGATGCGGCGCAAAGGGGCGGCTATGGTTGTCAAACCTATATCATGGTAGAAGAATTTTAGAAAAGACAGAAAGGGTATGATTTTATGAAAAATTCAATTTGCGCAACGATAGGAGTGTGCGGAAGCTTCATTGCTTCCGCATTTGGTGGGTGGTCAGCTTCATTGACCACCCTTTTGATTTTCATGCTTATTGACTATTTGACGGGCATTGTGGTTGCTGGCGTGTTCCACAAGTCAACCAAAACAGCCAATGGCGGGCTTGAAAGCAAAGCCGGGATGAAAGGGCTGTTTCGTAAATGCACAGTGCTTTTATTTGTCTTGATTGGGTATCGGCTTGATCTTGCAGTTGGCACAACTTACATCAGGGATGCAGTTTGTATAGCATTCATGGTGAATGAGCTTATCAGCATTGTTGAAAATGCGGGCTTGATGGGGTTGCCGATTCCGTCAGTGATTACAAATGCAATAGAGGTCTTGAAGCATAAAGGCGAAACAAAAAAATAATTTTTGGGGGAAGTTGAGAAAATCGGCTTCCCCTTTTTCTTTTTTCAACTACCGAAAAAATTTCGGTAGTTCGTCTTACAAGCATCGTAAAAAAGAAGTGAAATTTCACTTCTTTTTTCATAAGTTTGCTTGAAATTAGAAGCATACTTTCACTTTTTGCATATTTTTTATACGCAAAAGTGCAATCTTTGCACATTTTTTTGAAAGCAAAAGTGTAATTTTGTGACAACAACTTTGGAAAGGACAGATGAAACATGACAATCAAAGCATATTCAAAAGCAAAGGATGGCAACACAAAGCTTTCAACAAATTTCAAGGTGAAGGAATTTGCATGCACTGATGGTTCTGATCCAATCTTCATTGATTCCGATTTGGTGAACATTCTGCAGAAAATAAGAAACCATTTTGGCAAATCCGTGACCATTACATCAGCATACAGAACACCGGGCAAAAACAAGGCTTGCGGTGGCACAACGTACAGCCAACATCTTTATGGCAAAGCAGCTGACATCAAAATCCAAGGTGTTGCGCCAAAGACGGTTGCAGCCTATGTGGAAAAGCTCGTGCCGAAAAGTGGGGGTATTGGCATCTATAAAACATTCACGCATATTGATGTCCGTACAACAAAATCCCGCTGGAATGGATAACATCATTGCAGAGGGCGCAAATGATGCCAACAGCAGCTTTTGATTGAAATTGTGGGTGCTTGGTAGGGCAAAAAGAAAAGCCCTAAAAGGGCTTAAATAAAGCATCAAAAAGGGGGGGCGCAATGCCCCCCTTTTTTTAGTTTATCGAAATTTTTGGTGATGTTTCCTTCCTATTATTATATTGTTATTCTGTTTTGATTTCTTCAAGTAATTGCAAGATAGTTGTGGCTTTTAACATATACGCAAAAGCTTGCGCTGCATCCTTGCCCTTTGCTTGGTCATGCATTTCATAAGCTTCGGCAAGTTCTGCTTCAAGGTATTCAATAATTTCTTCCGCTGTTTTCATTCTTATCATCCTTTCTTTGTTGTACTAACTCACCCTTGCCAAACGGTCAAGGTATGTTAGTACAAACAAAGGGTTAAAAAAAGTTAACCCTTTTTATTTTCTTTTCCGGCGTGTCCCAATCCACTTCAATGCTGCTCACAAAAGACCGCCAAAAAGCCCGTTTGTGTCCGTCATCAAGGCTGTTGTAAATCTCTTTCCACCCCGCTTTGAGAAGAGAATCAATCTTGCTAAAGTCTTTTATGATGACTTCTTCTTGTTCTGCTTTGGCTTGTTCCAATTTGGCAAGCAGTTCGTAATAGTCCTTTTCATATTGTTCCACCGTTCTGATCTTGCCGGTCTGCCAAGAATAGTTAAGGCGGTCAATTTGTGCGGTTATTGCATCCACATTCTGCTTCGGAATTTTGAAAGCATCACTGTCTGTGATTTCCGCAGCCTTTACTTTGGCATCTGCAAGATATTGTTCGATATTGGCAAGCATCAATTTTTCAAGTGTGTTTTCATTAACTGATTTAATATAATCGCAGGAACGGTTGCTTCGCCATTTGGCGCAGCGGTACATTTTATAAATGTATGTCTTGCCATATCTGCTTTTATTGTGGTTGCATGATCCCCTTAAAACAGTTCTGCAATGTGGACAACGCACCAAGCCGCCAAAAATATAATCTCTTGATACCGTGTTGACCTTCGTGTTTCGCTTAATCATCTGCTGTAATCTGTCAAAGGTTTCCCGGTCAATGTATGGTTCGGCAATATAGGATGTGTTGCCACGATATTCACCACAAATCAAAGTGTTTTTCAGCAAAGCATGAATGGTCCTGTATAAAATGTTCAACTTATATTTTGCATTGATATACAAAACGGTCTTGTGAACGGATTGGTGCATTTGGAAGTGTTCAAGTATATCTTCCATAATGTATGCCGTTTCTTGGTCTTTGACTATCTTTTTTCTGCCGTCTTCGCCTTTCACTATCTTGTAGCAAAAAGGCATGTTGCCGTACAATGGCTGTCCTGTAGAAACCTTATATTCATTGACAATGTTGATTCGTTCCCCGGTTTGGTCTGCTTCCATTTCAGCAATGGTCAGTTTCATATTTACAAGCATCCTTCCATTTGCGGTGGTCAAATCATATTCTTCTTCTGTGGTTGACCAAATAACCGGGTTTATTCGCTTCATGCATTCGTGGTATTCAGCAACAGAACGGAAGAAGCGGTCAAGCTTGATGAATATGATTCTATCAAATTTCTTGCTTTCTGCATCTTGAATCATTCGTTGCAATTCCGGGCGGTTTCTAATCAGTTTCCTGCCGGACACACCTTCATCAACATACCATTCCACAATCCGCATATTGTTTTTTTCTGCATATTCAGACAGCTTCATTTTTTGGGCATCCAAAGAAAGCCCATGCAGTTTTTGTTCCTGTGTCGATACACGAACATAGGCTGCAACCCTTTCGATTTTCATGGTCACGGGATTTTGTGTGTATTGATCCGTGACTTTTTCAATTTCTTTTTTCCCCATGTTTTCCACTTCCTTTTTGTGTATTTTCTTGGTGCGTTTATGTTTTTGAGCATCACCACCTTTATTTTTTTGTTAGATGTCCAACATTGATATTTCTTCGGTTGTTGGAGTTCTGCCCGCTTTTTTTATCATCCTTAACATGCGGCTTCGTTCATCTATTCCAAGTGATATGGCTTCCTTACATACTAAAACAGATTCCTCATATTTTTCTTGTTTCTCATAAAGCATAGCAAGCCTTGTAAAAGCCGGAACATTGACAGGAGTTGATTGACCATACTTCTGATCTACTTCACGCATGCGCTTATAATAATCAATACCACGTAAACACGCTTTTTCAAAATCATTTGCCCGCATGCCAAAATAATGTTCTGTGTTGTATAACACTGACCAATCCTTTTGAATTTTTTGCAAAAGAGCAAAATATGCAGCAGATGCATATTCAACTTCTTTTTCATATTGGGCAAACACTTCAGCTTCGCTTTTCTTAAATGCCCATTTATTGGTTCTTTTCAAATGTTCCCATTGTTCGGTTGTGCCACCTTGTGAAACAAATTCCAACCAATTATCATATTCCGATTTATTAAAATCGGGGGAGAATGCTGTTGCTTGCCCCGCTTTGATTATTTCATTAAATATTGATTTCAGAAAACCCATATTACCCCCAATATCATTTCGCCAATCCGTCAATGAGCGCCTTATAATAATTATGAAGGGAAATGATTTCTTCTTTGTGTGCAAGCTTCATCCGGAGCATATCAATCTCTGCCGTAAGTGCTACAATTTCAAGCTTCAACTTTGTGTTTTCTTCTGAAAGCGCAGTAATTTCGGTTTGCAGGGCTGTCACCGTTCCATTTGCAACATCAAGCTCTTCTTGAAGCGTAACAATGTTTTTATCTCCAAGGAACGATGTTGTTTCAGAAAACAATTCCATAGCTGAAAGACCAACAGCTTCACCAAGCAGAAGCACCGTATCGATCCGTGGGAATTCTGTTTTTCCTGATAGTATGCGTGTAATTGTCGGTTCCGGAATGTGTACCCTTTCAGACATCATCTTTGTTGTAATGTTTTTTGTCTTTTTTGCATCTTTAATTTTATCAATCCACATATTTGAATCCTCTGTATTGCATTTTTGTATTTTTTGACTATATTGATAACATCTTTGTTAGTTCTGCGCAAACAAATTTTGGTATCAAACCAACAAAATTGAGTATTGATTTTTTTGCTTTAATGCGCTAAAATAATGTCATAATTTTCAGATAAAATACATTCGCCGCCACAATTCGGCAATTTTCTCACATTTTATTTGATATAATGAAATGGAAATATTTTCAGCTGGAAACTCTCAATTCCAAGATTGTATAATGTTTTCAGAATTATAATTCATCGAACACAAGTTCGACTTGCTTGAAAGGAGCTTGCGCTGCCATGAAAGAAAACTACATCGAGAAAATCACTGAATTATTAAAAAAATGTGATGACATTTCCTTGCTAAATCTTATTTATCAACTTTTGGCAAAGCGTTTATCACGGGCTTCACAACCGCCCGAGCTTCAAAACCAAGTTTAGAAAGGGCTTCCACCATTTCAAGAAGCTCCGCATCTTCATTCAACTTCAAAATGATGTCCGAAAGGATGTCATTCTTTTTTATCATTTCATAATCTTCCTGTGTTTTTTCCTCAATCAGATCAGATTTCAAAATGCCGAAATAATCCGCCATCACTTCTATTCTGTCAATTCGTGGATATTTCTTCCCATTTATCCAATCAGTAACAGTTGAATATGGGAATCCCCATATTTCAGCCAATTCACGTCTGTCTTTGCCTGATTTAGAAATATAATATTTTAAATTCTTGGACATGATTTCTTTGTTTCCGATATTGGTCACGAAAGTCACCCCCTTATATTTTTACTATATTTTACACCAAAAGCGTTAAAAAGTAAATAAAAAAACGCATCGTTTACGCCTAATGCGTAAATTGTTTACAGTTTGGTCACAAAAAACAGCACAAATGGTGTTGACAATTACTACAAAAGGGTGTATCATATAATTGCAAAAACGCTTAAAGCGTTATTTTGAAAGGAGAAATGAAGCATGAGAATTTTGTTGAGAGCAGCAAGAGTGAACAAAGGTTTGACACAACAGGATGTGGCAAAGGCTTTGAATGTCACCAAAAAGACCGTTGGGGCATGGGAAAAAGGCAAAACCATGCCAAAGGTTGACAAAATAGATGCCCTTTGTCTGCTGTTGGGGTTAAAGTATGATGACATTCAATGGAATGTTTAATTTATTTTTTTACCCAGCATAACGCTTTAAGCGTTATATCGAAAAGCTGAAAGGAATTGATGCCATGAAAGAACCGACAGGCAAAAATCTTCTTGCAACGCTTATCAAACTGTTGGCAGAGCAAGAGGGCGTGAAAATTACATACGAATTATATGAAACCAAAGAGGAGATTCAAGCATGAAAACATTGAAGAAAATCAAGTCTGCTGCAAGCGCAACAATGACCATTGCAAGCTTCTTGGTTATGGTTATAGCCTTTTGCACCGTTGACATCAATGAATTGTCATGGACACCATTTATAGCGTTTTTTGCAGCTTTTGCATGGCTTTGGTATGCAATAAACAAGGTTAGCAAAGGCGGTGAACAAGAATGAGCTGGACATGGGATGCATTAAGGGATTGGGAACGCCACGATGCCCAACAACAAGCCGCTTTGGACAAGCTGCCGAAATGCGCTTATTGTGACCAACCAATCCAAACGGATGAATGCTATGAAATCAATGATGAATTGGTTTGCCCTGATTGCTTGAATGAGCATCACAGAAAATGGGTTGAAGACTATATCCAATGATACCTTAAATTATTGCAATATTCCGAATTTTAATACATAAGCACGGAGTAAAAGAAAATGAAAGTTTTAGAATTATTCGCCGGCACAAGGAGCATCGGCAAGGCATTTGAAGCCAATGGGCATGAAGTGTTTTCTATTGAATGGGACAAGTCATTTGACCATATCAATCTTTATGCAGATATAGGCGAATTGACCGCCAATGACATCCTTGAAAAATTCGGCAAGCCTGATGTGATTTGGGCAAGCCCTGATTGTTCCACCTTTAGCGTAGCCGCTATAAGCAAACACAGACGGAAGAATAAGGAAACCGGAAGCCTTGAACCAATCACGGAATACGCAAAATTCTGTGATGCGGTGGATCAGAATGTTTTGAGGTTGATTGATGATTTGAAGCCAAGCTTTTATTTCATCGAAAATCCCCGTGGTGGCATGCGGAAGATGTCTTGGATGCAAGGGATTCCACGATATACAGTGACTTATTGCCAATATGGAGAAAGGCGCATGAAGCCAACCGACATTTGGACAAATCACCCAAACCCGCAATTCAAACCACCTTGCAGAAATGGTGACACTTGCCACGATGCAGCGCCAAGGGGTTCACAGACCGGAACACAAGCGCTGAAAAATGCCAAAGAAAAAGGGGTTATCCCCGAAGCGTTATGTCAGCACATTGTTGAAATTTGTGAAAAATACATAAAGGAGTAAAAACAATGCCAAGTAAGATAAACCGATTGGGGCAACGCTTTGGGCGGTTGACGGTCATTGCAGAAAGCCCCAAAAGAAGTGGTGGTCAAGTTTCTTGGGTTTGCAAATGCGATTGCGGCAATATAGTCGAAGTGCGAAACGGCAATTTGCAATCAGGCAACACCACCGGCTGCGGTTGTATGAGAAAAGGAAACAAGAATGCCAAAAGGTATAGCGTTGATGTTCCAAAAAGGTTAGTGCAAATCTATAGTGCCATGAAGCACCGTTGTAACAATCCACACAGCAATCAATATGAAGAATATGGTGGGCGTGGAATATCCGTGTGTGATGAATGGAATTCATCTGCTGAAAATTTTTATACTTGGGCATTTGCCAATGGCTATAAAAGCAATTTGACAATAGACAGAATTGATGTCAATGGAAATTATGAACCTTCAAATTGCCGTTGGGCTACACGAAAGGAACAGGCAAACAACAGAAGAAGCAACCGCATGATTGAAATTAACGGTGAAACAAAAACAATGGCACAATGGGCTGACGTGGCTGGCTTGCCTTATGCACTTGTTGCAGATCGAGTTATAACAAAGAAATGGGCAGGAGAAAAAATTATACAACCAATAAAAAGGAGAAACAAAAATGGCTGACATTATGAAAATGGGGAAAAATCCAACATTCCTTGGTTCTTGGGATATTGAAGAACTCCCAAACAAGGAAATTATATTGACCATTGACCATATCACTGATGAAGAAGTTGTCACAAGCGGTCAAAAAGAAATTTGCACGGTTTGTTATTGGGCAGAGAAAGATGCTAAAAAAATGATTTTGAACGTGGTTAACAAAAAGGCACTTGCCCGTCTTTACCACACCAAGGACACCGAAAAGCTCAAAGGAAAAGCGGTTGTCATCGGCATTGATAAGGTCAAGGCATTTGGCGTCATTCACGATGTTTTGCGGATCAGACACAAAATCCCGCAAGTGCAAACCGCAGCTGCGCCGAAGTGTGAGCAATGCGGCAATGACATTGCAGCTTCCGGCAGCATGAATCCCGAACAAGTTGCCGCATACACCAAAACAAAATATGGCAAATGCTTGTGTGCCGGATGTGCAACGGCTATTGCACAGGGGGCGCAGCAATGATTGAGCTGATGCAAGGTGATTGCCTTGAAATAATGAAGCAAATTCCGGGCGGTTCTGTTGATATGATCCTGTGTGATTTGCCCTATGGAACAACGGCTTGCAAGTGGGACACGGTGATTCCGTTTGAACCCCTGTGGGAGCAATACAACAGAATCATCAAATACAATGGTGCAATAGTGTTATTCGGTTCTGAACCTTTTTCAACCGAATTAAGACACAGCAATTTGAAAATGTATAAATATGATTGGGTATGGAACAAGAAATTAGCCGGCAATGGGATTCTTGCGAAACGGCAACCATTGAAAATTCACGAAAATATCATGGTTTTTAATACAACCATATACAACCCGCAAAAGACCAAGGGAAAAATGCGCAAGAAGATGGGATTGAAGGAAAGTGAAATAACGGGCGGCAATTCAACCGTGGCTGAATATGTGAATGATGAATATTATCCGCAGTCAATTCAAGAATTCAGTATTGCTAATATGCGAAAAGGCAGACTTCACCCCACACAAAAACCAGTTGCCCTTTTGGAATATCTTGTGAAAACCTACACAAACGAAGGTGACATTGTTCTTGACAACTGCATGGGTTCAGGTTCAACCGGCGTTGCTTGTGTAAATACCGGAAGAAATTTCATTGGCATGGAGCTTGATGAAAATTATTTTAATATTGCAAAAACGAGAATTGAAGAAGCAAGAAAGGCGGTGACTACATGCAGCTAACCCATCAAAACTATTACAGCAAAGAAGCCAATCTTGAATTTATGTCCGTTTCCCAATTTAAGAGCTTTTCCAAATGCCAACATTCTGCCCTTGCCGAAATCAAAGGCAAATATGAGCGAGAGAAAACAACGGCACTGCTTGTGGGTTCTTATGTGGATTCTTACTTTGAAGGAACGCTTGAAAATTTCATCAAAGAAAACCCCGAAATCTTCAAACGTGATGGCACATTGAAAGCTGAATACATACAAGCAGAAGCCATCATTGAGCGCATCAAAAAGGACAAGCAATTTATGCGCCATCTGTCCGGCGAAAAGCAAGTCATCATGACCGGCAGCATCAAGGGTGTGCCAATCAAAATCAAGATTGACAGCTTGCGCCCAAGGGAAATTGTTGACCTTAAAATCATGAAGGATTTTGAACCGGTCTATGTTCCTGATATGGGCTTGCTGCCTTGGTTCCGGGGCTGGGAATATGACTTGCAAGGGGCCGTCTATCAAGAAATTGTTAGGCAGAACACCGGCAAGAAGCTGCCGTTCATTCTTGCAGCTGCAACCAAAGAAAAGGTCACGGATATTGACAACATCAAACTTTCGCAAGACACCCTTGATTGCGCTTTGGAGCGCTTTGAGCGTGATGTGGAATTGTTCGATGCAATCAAAAAAGGCATTATTCCACCGGAACGCTGTGGCACCTGTGAATATTGCAAACTAACAAAGACACTTAAAAAACCAACAAATTCTGATGAATACGATTTTATATAAATGAAAGGAAAAGAAAATGAAGGGGTACAAAGGTTTCAAAAATGGGCTTGTTTGCCTTGGCAAACAGTATGCCGAAAACACCGTTTTTGAGGAAAAAGAAGCGGTGATTTGCCGTAAAGGAATGCACTTTTGCGAAAATCCGTTTGATGTTCTTGATTACTATGATTTGGTAAATGGTGATGGAACATTCAATGATTTTGCAGAGGTTGAAGCATTGGAAGAAGCCAAAACAGATGATGGAAAGAAATTCTGCACCACAAAATTGAAAATTGGCGCAAAGCTGTCCTTTGCGGGATTCATCAAAGCTTGTGTTGATTTCACTATTGATAAAACAAAAATCAAGGGTGAAAACATAACGAATGATAACGGAAAGAGAGCCGCCCAAATCGGTTCTTCCGGGTATTCCGCCAAAATCGGTTCTTCCGGGGATTACGCCCAAATCGGTTCTTCCGGGTATTCCGCCCAAATCGGTTCTTCCGGGTATTCCGCCAAAATCGGTTCTTCCGGGGATTACGCCCAAATCGGTTCTTCCGGGTATTCCGCCCAAATCGGTTCTTCCGGGTATTCCGCCAAAATCGGTTCTTCCGGGGATTA
>JAEIGA010002829.1_pt1 | contig 27438 bp, 35 predicted proteins | sample 9270691 | NCBI WGS metagenome assembly JAEIGA01 (sample SAMN17057246, study PRJNA624740) | gut metagenome | biome: biome; isolation source: fecal sample | host: Bos grunniens | place: China: Xizang | collected 2019 | reverse complement strand
TTCATTTACCTAACTCCTTAAATTGGGGAGAGGGGTTTTACCCCTCATCCCACAGCGTTCTCTTCTGCGTTGGCGACAATCTTGCCGCCAAGAATACCTGCCATCAGAGTCTTCAGGTCAATGCCCAGGGACTGAGCCATGCCCTCGGAAATCTGAGTGGTAGTCTGCATGATGTTACTTGCCAGCTGAGTGGAATCTCCACCAAGCATGACAATCTTGTCAACACCCTGGTAGCCCTCACCAACAGCGGCAGCGATTGCGGGCAGCTGTTCAACGAATGCACGGGCGACCTGCATCTGCATATCCATCTTTGCGGCTTCGCCGTACTGCTTCATAGCTTCGGCCTTCTCATGCAGACCCTTAGCCTCAGCTTCAGCCTTAGCGCGGATTGCGGCGGCCTCTGCTTCACCCTGTGCACGGATACCTTCTGCATGAGCCAGCATCTTTACCTTTTCAGCTTCAGCCAGAGCCTTTTCGGCCTCAGCCTGATGCATGGCCTCAATCTTGTCGGCTTCTGCCTTCTTGGTACGCTCAGTCAGTTCTGCTTCAGCAGCCTTCTGAGTGGCATACAAACGAGCGTCTGCGTCCTGCTGTGCGGCATACTTCTTAGCCTCAGCAGTCTTCTTAACTTCGGCTTCCAGAGCCTTTTCTCTGATTGCAACTGCGCGCTCCTGCAGTTCAATCTCCTTCTCCTGACGGGCCAGGTTTGCGTTTGCGGTTGCGATCTCAATGGTACGACGCTGGTTCTCAGCCTCGATTTCCTTTGCGGCCTCAGCGATGGCCATCTCAGTGTCGGCCTGCTGCTTCAGCTTAGCCTTCTCGACAGCAGCCTCATTCTTCTTACGAGCGATCTCAATATCCGCAGCCACACGAGCGGCATTGGATTCCTGGTCAGCCTGGGCCTCGGCAATCTTTACTTCTGCCTGGGCCTGTGCAGCCGCAATCTGAGCTTCCTTCTTGATCTTCTGGATATTCTCAATACCCAGGTCCTGGATAACACCGTTGCGGTCGGAGAAGTTCTGGATGTTGAAAGTGGTCAGATCGATACCTAGATCTGCCAGGTTGGGGGTGACGTTTTCCATAACCAGCTCAGAGAAGGCCTTCTTGTCACCACGGATCAGATCTTCAAAGTTGGTCTGGGAAATAATCTCACGAATGTTGCCTTCCAAAACTCGGATAACCGTGTCCTGGATCTGGCCAATGGAATAACCGGCAAACTTAGATGCTGCAATTGCCATGCGTTCGGGATCCTTGGAAATAGACATATTGGCGACAGCATCGACAGACAGGTGAATTGCGTCCTTTGTGGGGATTTCGTTACGGGACATAAAATCAACCTGGATGTTTTCCAATGTCATTCGATCGGTGCGCTGAAGCAGGGGAATTACGAAGCGGCCACCGCCCGTGACATAGGAGGTCTTACCAAGACCAGTGATGATCAGTACTTCATTGGTACCTGCAATCTTCCAGCAGGACTTGACCAAAACGATAAAGGCCAGCACTGCCAGAATGGCGAACAGAATGGGTGCGATAATTTCAAACATCTTTTATTCTCCTTTTATTTTATATATTGAAAAAGCATTTTGCTTATTTCACGAAAGAAGTCCGTGAATCTCTGCGCGCTTACCGCAAAGATTTTTCTTACGAGTCAAGCGAGGACACCAATCAGGGATGGGACGATAACCCCAACCGCTACGCAACTGGATACAACTTGTAGCGGTTTGGCAGTACATATAATCCTCTTCTTCCTCTCTTACAAACTTAAGCTTAGCATTGGGGCAGTGGCAACAGTCCTCAATGAGGACTGCTACCTGATTTTTCTTTACATCAGCCATTGGTTACCTCCATCTTGTTCAGCTTGGTCCAGTTCCACCAACCGTAAACGCAATTGGCGGTCCAAGCGATGTACATGGCAACCATGGACCAGTTGCCGGCGACCCACCACATCTTAATGCACAGCAGGTCAATTACGATCCACCACAGCCACTGTTCACGATAACGCTTAACCATCATTACCTGCGCGAACAGCGCCATCACATTGGTTGCGGCATCGGTATAAGGCTGAGCGGCACCGATGCTGGAAAGGAAGGCACCGAAGCCCCAAGTTGCCAGGGCAGTTGCGGCAACAGACAGAATCCATTCCAGAAGGGTAAACTTACGGGTATTAACTTCCTGGGTGCCATCTTCGTTGGTATGCATATTCTTTGCCCAGGCAACCATACCCCAAATCATTGTTACGATGTAGAAGATCTGTTCCATAACCTCGCCATAGAACATATTCTGGAAGGCAAGAATGGTATATGTGATATTCTGAATAAAGCCGATGGGATACATCATCCAGCGGCCCTTAGCCGTCAGAACCACGGAAATACAGCCGGCAATACCGGCAATCACGCCATACCAGGAATCCGGCGCGACCATGAACACGATAACCTGGAGCAAAACCATGCCCCACATGAACAGCTTTTCATAAAGAGAGAAACCGTCCCACATTTCACGCTTGAGGTAATTAAAAGTTTTCATAGTTTTTATCCTTTCACCAAAATACTTTTATTTTCATTTGTTTTGTAGGTTGGCCGGGTCGACTCACAACCGGCCACCATAATGTGCTATAACCTTTTGTTTCAAGAACTTTTCTGATGACGCTTGGATTGGTTGATACCACTTCCACAACAAACTCAAAACTGGATTCGCCACATTGTGCTGCTTCAATCATACTTGGCAAAACATTTTTATCAAGCCAAAGTTCTGCACACTCAAATTCATAAGAGTGTTCTTTTGGTTTTCCATATAAAGTCAGAAAAGAATATACATCCATCATCGGGCCATCACCATCCGAACATATTTCACAATGGCCATAAAGTTTTCATAGTAACCTTCCTGGAGGATGGTCACCTTATCCCAATTACCACTGCGTTTGATATTGTCGCAGAGGATGTTGAACAGCTCCTGTCGCTCGTTCATACCAGAGTGACCCATGTAACGCTCATGGTCATCCACAAAAACACCCTTGGGCGCGAGCAGGAAAATTTTATCCCAACGGCACTTTGCAGTAATAGCATCGGCCATAGAAGCAACCTGCTCGAATTCCTTTTCAGACAAACCGCAAGCCTTATCCTTTGCGTAATACTCAGCATACATACGAGTTACCATGGAATCGCTGTCTGCGAAGAAGATACCGTTATTGCCAGGAGAATTGATAAGACTGCGGTTCAGTCGATACTGGCCATCAAGGAAGGCCATAAAGTCAGCGCCATCCAGTTCCCAGTCGGCAACGCAGCTTTCTTTCATGTAGTCACGAGCATATTCATGGCTGTAGGGCGCGTTGAAATACTTGCCGAGGTCTGCAGTCAGAGTGGACTTACCTTCGGAAGCAGTGCCGCAGATAAGAATGTTGTGGCTGAACAGACGCTTAAAGGGGAAAGTAATCTTATCCCAATGCTTAATGGGATTGTGACGGATCATCGTAGCGCAAATGGGATTATCTGCGACACGATCCACCAAGATTGCGGTTTCACCGCGCTGCATGAGATCGGTTTCATATTCCTTGTCACCAACATACCACACACGCTCAGGACGAACACATCCTTCGCTTACTTCCCAGCCCTCGGGGCCTTCACACTTCTGCCAGGAAGGCTTTGTTGCTTGCGCCCAAATATGCTCAAACTCCTCCAGCCACTTAGGCCAACCATTGGGATACATCGGCGCGCCAATCTCGGTATCGTTGATACCATAGACAGCGACAAGGTCATCGTCAGCGAAGAACTCGCGCACATAGCGGTATCGTCTGGAATGAGGCATCATGGGCTCACCCTTGTCACCGTCAAAACCGCAGACAATGACGATTGCGCCGCCGTCATTTTCCTTCTTTGCACGATAAATGAGGTCAAGGTGACCCTGGTGCAGAGGCGCAAAGGAACCGAACACCACACCAACTCGCTTGCCACTCAACGGCTTCTGATAACTAAAAATCATTTTTATTTTCTCCTCTCATCTTTATGTATATATTATACCATAATTTTTGAGAAAAATCAATTTTCTTTTGCTTCAGTCATTGGAAAAAGTTGCACAAAGTTTTAGCATTCAACCTCGCTGTAATTTGAGCAAGTTGCATAACCGCCAAACCGACAGCAAAGAGGATATTCGTCATCACCGTTGTAGCAAGGACATTTGCTATCAAGACAGAATTTTTTGATGCGCTCTGTATTAGGCACCTTCTTCTGCATTACCTGCACACCCGCAGGAGTTCGACGTTCTTGGCGCAGCATAACAAACTGAGGCATGGGATCGGGGTCATTGAAGAAACCGCAGGGTACATTATGTGCGCACATAGGACAACCGCCAAAACCAGCATTGCAGTTGCGACAATAGGTATGAATTCCTTTGCCATTCTTTACGTGGATAACTACATCAGTATTCTGGACCAAATTCTTGCCACAGTTTTCACAAAGCATTAATCTTCCTCCTTATATTCACACCAGAATGTATAGTTACCATCTTCCCAGGTTAAGGTGATGATGGTGGGAATAAGTTTGCTATAATGCGTGTAAGAATGAGGAATATCATTTAAACACAGATAGGCGAGCGCGCGATTGAAGGCTTCCATTGAACATACCCCGAAAGAGTAATTAGGAAGCTGTCCTTCATCAATAAAGCTTTTAATGGCTTCAAAGTTGGAGTCATAAAGTGCACGGTCATATTCTTTTATATTGCTCATGTCCATGCATCCTCCTCACCATAATCTTCAAAGGCTTCTTCCATATAGGTATCATAATCAATTTCCTGCCATCTTGCACCACAGCCTTCATAATAATCTTCCAAGGCTTCTTCATCAGTCAAATCCTCTACGTGATCATGAATGTGCTCCTCTGCATTTTCAGCTATCAGAACATCTGCAAAGCCGTGCGCCCTTTCAACCTCATAAGGGTCCTGGTCATCGAAACAACAATGGCCAGTAAATTCTTCGCCGCAATAAGGCGTGTATGCAATTATACGATAACACTTTGTCATTTCTTTCCCTCACTTTCTTTATATATTATATCATAAATTTTAATAAAAAGCAAAAAGAAAAACGCCTTTTCAGGCGTTTTCTCTCTTATAATCTTGATAACGGTCCCAGGCCAGCAAGAAATCAAGTGCAGCAATTGTTAGATCACTATGGTCAAACCCCATTGTGAAATAGGAGATTAAGCTCATAACTGCAGCAACACACCACATAATGCACATAGTCTTATTCATAATTTTCCCCTTCTGAAGTAAAGTATTCATATGCTTTTACAGCATTGGTTCTGCGCTGTGCGTAACTTCCCGGACCAGGGCGTTCATATGTTATGCAAAAGGCATAGGCCACTTCGCCAGGGTCCTCCATAGCCAAAAAATCTTCGTAGGTGAATCCCCTCTTGTAACAAATGCTTAAATAGCGCGATAGCACATCTGGGAAGGAGGTAGCCATAAAGTCTAACTGGGCATCTAAATCTGCGCCTTGTATCTCCTTGTAATATCTAGGATGCCATTGGCATAGCCCATAGCAACCAGAACTTTTATTTTTTGCTGTCCAGTCTAGGTCCAATGTCTGCCCGCCACATTCAGCCATCATATTGCCAATTATACCCGCGCAAACCTCATCGGAGTATTCCAGTTCTTCGCTTAAATAAAGCCATACCTTAGTGGCCACTGGGTATTCCTCTAACCGTTTTTCCCATAACGCGGCTTCTTGTTCTGCCGCGAGCAAATCTTCATAGTCGCTTGTATATTGCGCCTCAATCATAAACAAAGATTCTATCTTTTCATCAATACGTGGAATTAGATATTTGTATTCCTCTCCATCTTTGAATAATTTGGCGCGAAATGCTCTAAGTTTAGTAATATATAAACGGACTTCTTCTCGTCTTTCCTTAATTCTTTCTTTGATGGTTTCCTCTATGTATTCATGTTCAAAACTTAACAGTTCATCGCACATGGTTAGAACCGGATCGAATGGCTCTGTTTCAATTATTGATTCTGTTGGTTGGGTTTCTGTCGGCGCACAAGCCGAAAATGGAAAGATAAATAGGGCCAACCATATTATCATCATTATCCCCATAATCCCTGTTGTTCTTTTCAATATATCACTTCCTCTTTGCCCTCGCATAGGTTCTGTATTGTTTCATATTGTTTTTTACTGGACGCGCTGTAACGATAAGCGTCATTTACAAAAGCGCACCAATCTTCATCTGTTGACCAAATGTTTAGTTCTTTATTAAAGTTATGGCACCAAACCATAAATAAACCCCGTGACAAATCCTTTATCTTTAACTGACTGTGAAAGTGATAAACACCATCGCGCGGACTGGCATCACGATGGAAGAAGGTGTAATATCCAAATCGCTTTTTATCAGTAAGGTTCACTCGAAATTTATCGCCATTAACATCTACATATAAACAATCTCCCTTATAGGAAATTGTTCCACCATAAGTGTTGCGAAGATGGCGAATTATAAACACGGGATTGGGATTCATTTTCATTCTCCTTTATGATGCCCTTTGTAAATATATTTCCAAAACTGCCCATCTTTTTCCTGGGTGGGGCGCTCCCATTTACTCCATTTGGTAATCATCACCGAATAAGGAAGCTTGCGCCGACGCTTCTTCATCTGGTTATAGCAGGTATCCCAAGATGCCTCAAAGAAAACAAGAATGTGGGTAAATTCCGGGAACCACTCAGGCCACTGAGTGCGCTGATGGAAGGTGAGATTGTCGCTGTCAATTAAGACATTATATCCCAGCTTCATAGCAGTATTGATATCACGGAACATTGCCATCCATACCTCAAAGGTATTGGCGCGATTGGTATCATCACCATTAAGTTCGGCATAGTACTGGTCGGGACTAAAATAGTGATAGTCGGGATGATTTTTAAGGAAACTCATTGCCCAAGTAGTTTTTCCAACTCCAGGCATACCAGCAAGGCAAATCATGTTAGGCATATTTACTCCTCTCCCTGTTCCACTCGTTGGTAGACCAGACTCCATTTTTTATAAGCATCATGACATTGAGGCTTAATTGCCTCAGTCAAAGTAGTGATATTGGTGCGAAGAACAAAAAGAATGTCCGCTAAATCAGCATACTTCTCTTTGGCTTTTTTGAGCACGGGCAAAAGCAATACTTCGGTTTCGGCAACATTCTTACCCAGACCGTCCTTCGAGAAATGAATAGGCATATCAGCCAGATTGTTATATCTATCTAATGCTTTACAGATTAAAGCCTCTCGATTGTCCAATAGTTCGTTGAAATAGCGACATTTGGTTTCAATCTTGCTACGATCCGTGTCAAAAATGGTAACGGTCATGTACTGTACTGCTCGCTTAACTGCATCATTAACGGGCAGATACTCAATCTTGACACCGCAGTCTTCTACTGTATCATGAAGTAAAATGGTAGAAATAATATTATCATCGCGCAGACCGAGCGCGACTGCATAACAGGCCATCGACAGAGGGTGGACAATATAGGGAGTGCCATCCTTACGAGTCTGTCCCTCGTGATGCTCACGGGCAAATTGCAGGGCGCGAACCGACTGAGTCATACCTGCGCCAATACAATAACCACGAAGATAGGTATACATCTTTTCCACATTAGCCATAGACTACCCCCTTAAAGTTTCCAATCCGAAATGACCACTACACCATGCTCGCTATCAGCGAGAGTGTCAATTACACAATTTCCATCATATGGAGTATTTTCACTATTGGTAAAATACTTACCCATATAACCTTCATACCCACGGCCTCTGGACTCAAGATGAATTACAACCTGAGCGTCATCCGGCGCAGTTGCGAGAATTTCTTTTAATTCTTTAACAGTAAGCATTTTCTTTCTCCCTTCATTTTGTATATATATTATATCATAAAATTTCAAAAAAATCAAAAGAGGAGAGTTCAACTCTCCTCCTTAAGTACATCCATGTAAAAATTAGGGCTCTTTGGCAGCCACCAGTCCAATTCTCCGGTCTTGTGATACTTAGTCCACCGCGCGAAAATGGTATCAAGCCCTTCTACCTCATAGTAGAATTGCTCAACGTAAGGCCGCTCCAACCGATCAGCATGAAAGTGTCCAAAACACCAACACTCCCAGCCAATCTGATCTTTAAACTTATCCATCCAGACTTCCATGGATTTATCTACTGTAGATTGATCAATACAACCCAAGAACAAATCTGTAGGTTCCCAGGAAATGGGGGCTGTATGAGAGAACACAAAGTCATAATGCTTCCCACCAAAGATCTGTTCTGCCTTTTGCATCTCTTCAGCGGTCAACTGCTCCTCAGCGAACCAAATCCAGTCATTCTTTAACCGATGCCACTTATCAACGGAATAAGCGCCAGGAATGCAAAGGATTGATTTTCCCATGATTTCATACTCTGCAACTTCATCAGAGAAATACCGAATCAAGGGGAATTCTTTCTCCACCCAAACATAGCCATGAACAAATTCGTCATAGACTTTTTCAATGTTTTTAGTGTTGCAGGCCCGATCTTCATGATTGCCCCGCAGGCAATATAGGGTGTATCCAAACCGAGAAGCCCAATGTTTAGACTTCCAATCCCGCTTAGATTTGTAATAGTTAAAACCAACATCGCCCAGTAATATCACCGCAGTTTGCGCAGGATCAAGGGCATCAAAGGCGCTTTGTATGTAATTCAACCGGCGTTCAATTGCACCATGGATATCACCGGTAATAAGAACTTTGCTAATCATTGAACTTCTCCTTTCTTAGTATCTATATCTGCCGTAAGTTCGCTTATCTTCCAGCCAATGATTGTCAATATAAATGAATGCGAAAACTGCGCCACCAGTTAGAACAACCCAAACAATCCAGAAGATTACCAAATCAACCTTACTTGTCATAAGAGCATGGGTATCTTCGATGGAGGTGTAATAATACATCTTGCTGTTATTGATAGTATTATTCCTTAGATCGGTGTAAATTGTGCCCTCGGCCTTAGTGGGCGCACCGTAGTATTTGTATCGAATCTTGCTTGATTCCTTAATAGTTTCTAGGTGATGTTCGCTCGGCATTGCAAAAATGCCATAGTCGAACTCAACCCCCAAGAAGGTAATCTTATTGGAATGGTCAGACCAGGAGTCAACCTGGTCCCAGGTCCAGTAAACCTCTGTAGTTGTATAGGTCTGAGTCTTACCATTTACAACACGAGTTTTTGTAACTGTACGAGTGTGTCTGGTATATCTTTCTTTAACCTTTGTGATGGAAGAATACTCTCCCTCAACTTCTTCAAAGGAAACGGGGTCTACGGTGTCTAAGACACCGTAGACATATGCGTTGCCAATATTTGTACTCATGCCATACTCAAACATATCAGCATTATTATCAATTCTTAGCGCGGTATTATAATCTTGATATTTGGCCATTAGGGCATTGTCAATACTGCCGTGAATCATGAAACCCAGAGTGAACATCACAGCGAGGATTACGATGCTAAAGATAACTTCGCGCTTTGTTATTGTAAAATCACGGCAATACATAGTTTACTCCTTTAATCAAAAAGATTCGTGGGTGCGTCAGAGCTTACATTGTAATTCAACTTCTCAAAGGTCTGACGCTCATAGCCAAGCATACTGAGAATGCTTGCATTGGGGAACTTACGCACATAGGTATTATACTGGCTTACCCAGCTGTTGTAATTTGTTCGGGTCTGTGCAATAAGATTCTCAGTAGTTGCCAGCTCGGTCATAAGCTGCTTGTAATTTTCATTGCTCTTCAGTTCGGGATACTGCTCAGCAACAACATTCACACTGGTCATAACTTCTGCCGCAACTTCATCACTGCCGGCACCGCGGGCTTCGATAACAGCAAGCAAAGTCTTGTATTCGTGTTCATCATAAGCCTGGACGCAATCGACCAGGTTGGGAATCAGGTCTGCGCGACGCTTTTCTTGGATCTTGATTTCGGACTGCGCGGTTGTAATTTGCTCTTCCAAACCAATGGCATGATTCTGCACGCCCTGGAAGGCGAAGACAAACATCATAACAAGGGCCATCACAGCGGCCAGGATAATAATGGGAAGCTTCCAACTTTTCATTTTACTAACTCCTTTAATGTAGCAATTTTCATAATGTTATAAGAAACATCTTCCAACAGTTTTCTGCAGGAGATATCTTCTTCGTCTTTGTGTGTTGCGCAGAACTCATCTGCAATCACAATTGTATGCTCAAGAAAATCCTTGGCTTCAATGCGGGCAGTTTCCAAAGGAACCTCGTGGCGTTTGTATTCCATCATACGAGGAACCAAATCTCCAGTTGGCTTGAGGCAATCCTCGTAGGGTTCTCCAGCAATATAGCGAGTCAGATAGTCATCCACTCGAATTAAGTGATGAACCTGCTTTCCATCAAAGCCATATTTTTCAATAAGGTCAAGCTTAGTGGGATAGGGATGTTCCATTGCATGAAACTTCTCCATTGCAATACCCTTCATAGATTTGACCGCGCGATAGGGGTTCATGCGCGCAATCTCTTCTCGGTGTTCCACCAAACGTGCCCATTGCTCTATATATAACGGGTTCACAACGAAGTGATCGGTAAACAAAATCTCAAGAAAATTGAGGTTCTGCTTACGGAAAGTTTCGATATAAAGACGAATGTCTTTAAGATCGATATGCTCATCATTTTCGCGGACATGAGTCGTGCTGACTGGCTTCCGCGCCAGAGCAATGTCCTCAAAGGTAGGCACCACAATCAGTTTGGTATCTACGTCAGAGGTGGGAAGCTCAAGGCCATAGTTCTGTGAGCCTTGCAAAAACAGACCAACAATGCGGTCTTCCGGAAAGAGCGTTTTGGCTTCCTCAAAATGCTCTTCCATTCGCTTTCTTACTGTCATTTTAACTCCTTCCATCCATTGCGCTGGATAATAGCGCGCATATTTTGTACGCCTACGGGGTTCATAGAGTGAATGCGAATAGGATAGTTGCGACCAGTTTCTTCGAGCCAGTCAAGGAGCTTGATATAGTCGCCGCCAAACTCTGCACAAGCACCTGCATCGTGGTCTATATCGATTAACTCAATCCCAGCATTATGGATTAAATTGTATGCTACGATTGCTTCTTCTGTCAGAATTTTTTCCTTAGCATCTTCAACCGTTGTTATCCAAACATATCCCTTGGGTGCGGGTCTGACATCATCAATCCAAAGCTTCATCGCTTCCCCTCCTTAACCATGATAACCACTGTAATCAATGATTACCAAGCTACCACGAATATATCCGAAGTTACCCTCATGGAGATCGCCAATACCATTCCGTCGCAGAAAAGCACATAAAGCTTCGTCGCCGAAGGTAATATATGCTCGCTCTTCGTCTTCCATTGCATAAACTTCGTCCCACAAACGGTCACAGTCGTATTCCTCGCCATCTTCATCGTATCGATCTCGGAGACGATCATACCACTCAGAAGTAATTTCATCCTCATTACATTCGGCCATTTCCTGAGCATAGAAAGGACGACCACCGAACTCTCCAAGGTAAACCGTCTTGGGGAAGTAAGCAGCAAACCCTTCTTCTTCTGCCTTGCAATACATATCGTATTCGACAGTTGCATAGTCACAGCTAACATTTTCGGTATGTCCAACCTTGATCACCCAGCTAGACAGATCATGATGCCAAAAACAAGACTTGGTCGCGCCGGAAGCTGCTCCAAAGCCGAAGGTCTCAATTCTATTATCATCAAACCAGGTTTCAGTACAGCGCTCTCCATACTGAGCAAGATGACTAGTCAGTCCATATTCTACCAGAGCTTCTACCAAAGCAATGGCCACTTCACGCTCATAATTGGTCATCTTTCAATCTTCCTTTCTCTCACTTGGTATATATATTATACCATAAATTTTAAGAAAAATCAAAAAAGCAGAGTTATTCACCCTGCTTTTTATCATTCTTATTCAAGATTTTAATGGCCATTTCAACTGCGCCAGACTGTATGCCATACCCAAAAGAAGTTTTTACCATATGGCCTTTGTGTATATCTCGAATATCAAACATATCGTCATCAATTACAACATACGCATCTATTTCATCTTCCCATTTATCGAGCCACATTTGGATTTCAGTGCCGCGATGACGATTCTTGTGGAGAGGAGTGTAATCAAAGAAGAACAAGCCTTGCTTTGCAAATTCTTCTTTAAGATACTGCCACTCTTGAAAATCGTTTAGATGAGTTCCGGTTTCTTCATAAAACCAACCTACTCGCCAAGTGGAAGATAAAACCAACTTCGCGCCAGTTGCATCAACAATCTGCTTGACGAGTTTGATTTTTTCTGACTCAACACCGACGAGGCCATGGAAACGCTCCTTGGTATCGGAGCAGTTTACCACGCCATCAATGTCAAGGAAAATTACTTTCATAACATCACCCGTTGTGCTTCATCAAATATTCACGAGAAACATTCTTGAAGCTGAAATCATTGGTGGGATCGCGCAGAACAATACCCTCGCGCATTACATTGGGGTTGACCACAGAAGGCGCGGTTGCAATCTGCTTGAACTCCTCCATATCAGTGGGCATCATAAACTGAGTATCCAGAATAGGCACCCACTTCATGCCCATCTGCTCAATTCCTACTCGCGCGATGGGAGCGGGAATACGGCCATCCTTGGAATTAATGAAGTTGAAAACATAGAAGTCGTCTTCCTTCAGCTTCAAGGGGTTACCCTGCACTGAGCCTACGGATTCACCCTGAATACAAACATAAGTCAGTTCAGGATGCGCCTCCAGGTATTCACGCATCTTATTTTCCACATCATACTTGAATGCCATGTCCCAGTAGATGTTATGGTCATGATAGCATTCCTGTTTTTCATCGGCCTGCCGCACATTACGGGACAGAACATAGAACTCATACTTATTACGGCCCTTGCGTTCCAGAATGAAGGTGGTAGAGGTACCATCCAACTTCTCGGTCACGATCAGAGGGTTCTTGTAACCCAGAACCCAGGGCAGATTTTCACAACGCTCTTCGTCGGTCTTATGAATGTAGGGGAAGTGAGTAGGCCAACCACGAGGGTTATCCTTCTTCTTACCGAAGAAGAAGAACAGTAGCTTACGGCCCCATTCACGCTTCATCAGCCAACGGAAGGGCTTCTTCTTAAACAGCTTTGCATTTCGCGCAGCCATAGACTGGTACTTCTTATCCTTGTTGACCTTTGCAGCTTTGCGCTCATTGTCCTCGTCAACTGCATACTTGATGCCAAGCAGGTCAGTAACATCGGCATGAACCTCATCGGTCTTAATCTCGGGGAATAATGCGATGGGCATCAACAGACCCTGAGAGAATACCTTACACATCTTCAAGGTCTTAACCTTGTAATTGCGCTTTTCCAAGAAGGCAAAACGCTCATCGGTTTCGGGAACCTTAGAGTCTACCTCAAAGTAGACACACATATCACCGGGCTTGATGTTATCTGCCTTGGCAACAATAATCCACCAGCCACCTACACGGGCGTGCTCAACACGGTCATAGCCGGGGATGGGACGAATTTCGTCCACAGTTACGGTATAAGCAAGTGCGCGCTTATCATTGATAATCATTTTGCATTTTCCTTTCTTAATTCTTCTCGTATTTTGGTTAGTCTTGAACAAAATTCCTGTCTGGTTAAGACAGTTTCTGTAATTTTTGTTTTACCTATTGAATGAGTTAGCACCGAATTACCAGTTGCCAACAATGCGGCGCGAAAGCCACTATTTTGCGCAAGGGCGTCGAAGGCGCGGTCCAATAAGATCTGATATTCTTCACTGCTTCGCGCGATCTCTACGCCCTGCCAATACAAAGTCTGAGTCTTCCACCATTTCTTTTTCTTTCCCTTGAACTTTGCGGCCTTGCCCACAAGTTTGCAGACCTCTTTCTGCATTTCGGGATTGGAGAACTTAAGGGATTGAAGAAATCCTTCCATAGAGTTACACTCGACTCCATCTATTACAAAGGGGTGTGGCGCGAAGTTTGATAATGTAGCACTGGGGAAACCAGAGCCGGAGCCGATGTCCATCTATTAATCCTCCTTTAACTGTAAATATAACTCAAGATTGCCGCAATACATAAGTTTTCTCTTGCCGCTGGTATAGTCAGTGTTATTTTTGAAGCTTACCAGAAGGTCCTCAAACTTTTTCTCAAGACCTTCCAAAGTGCATTGTTTAGCACTAGACTTTAAAACTACTTCTTGACAATACCAAAAAGCGGTTTGGCAATTGTCGAAAGCATAACCGTTTACCACGGGATAAAATTTCTCAAGAGTAAAGTGTTTGGGCGTGGTTTTAACCTTTTTTGCCTTCTCTTTCTTTGGCTTGGCGTTCTCATCAATGTAATCTGCGCGAGCGCGCTTCATATTTTCTGCTCTAGTGACCCACTCGAGATTTTCAACAGAGTTGTTTCTCTTGTTATGGTCAAGATGATCAACAGTCAGCTTATCCATCGCTGCAGTGGGCCGCCAAGTTTTCATTACAAGACGATGGCCTAATTCGAGACCATAACTGGTTTTAATAAGAACATAGCCATTTTGATTAATTTTCACAGGAATGATTTTCTTATACTCATCCATAAAGTGTCCCATATTGGACACATAAATACGGTATTCCTTGTTCCACTTCCATCTTTCCACGCGGAAAATAAATCGAGGCAAAATAAAATTAAACATAAGAAATCCCTTTCTAAATTAAATCATATGAGGTTTGTTATCTTGTTCCTTCAGGGCGGCTACATGATCTTCATTTGTAGGATCATATTCGACCGCACTATAGAAGATATCATACTCCATCTCTTCTTCTTCCATCTCTACCATTTCTTCTTCAGAAAGGTTATCGTAATCTTCGGGATTAGGATAATTGCAATCATATGAGTAATAGCAGTCGGTTGCTGCTTGATGAGCATAATCCATGGCACGCTGTAAAGCCATGTTGGGATCATCGCAAGAAACGATCAAACTCTCACTGCAGCATGAACATCCATACTCAACAAAATAAAGTTGGGACATTTATTTTTTCTCCTCTCACTTTGTATATATATTATACAATAAATTTTATTATTTTTCAAATTATAGATTTAAGGCAGATTTTTTTAGTTTAATGGTAAAGGCCGTGCCGTATATTGATTCCTTACCAATATCAATACTTCCCTAAATAAATTCATTTGAATAATATGGTTTTCCTTGTTCGTCCATAGTCCTCATCAGGGCTGCCTTTTTCTCTAAGCTTTCCTTATTAGAGAAACGCAACACAACTTCAAAAATATTGGGGATGGTTAAGGCCTTTTCTAAGACTGAAGAAAAACTTATTATGTTTCCAGAAACATATAGAAAATCCGCGCCACCTGCACCCTACTAAACTTCTTGGCCTAAAAAATAAAATCCAAAGCTGGTTAATACATCTTTAAAGCTTTTTACAAAGTCCGTGCCGCCCCTTTTCTTCTAGAATTCATTGACAAAGACATATTGAAATTGTCCATCATTTAAAAAATCTAATCCAAGCCCCTGTCCAGAAAGACGATTTGCATAAGCAAACAAGGAGCCACCGTGGTGTACCTAAATTGAGGTGGTCGTGCCAGCGCTTTTCTTTACTGAAAAAGTAAGTGAATAATCTGTGTTTGACACATTTGTTTTTCCGTTAACAGTAATATCAAGTCGAACGTCGGCCTTCTAATACTTTCTCTCCAAGTCCTTCCCAGTACTGACAACGTGGCCTTTTGCAGAACCCCCATAAGAACTTGCGGATAAAAGCCTTCCTATGTCATTGGCCAAACTGTTTCCAACCGAATATTCATAGTCTTTACCACCTTTTTGTTGTAGGAAACCCGAGGCGCTATCTTTAAGAACTGCTTTAACAACATCAAAATTGCCCTTGGCTTCTAATAGCTTTGACCACTTTCTACCTTTTTTGACTTCCTAAAACATCTTAAACTATTCACTGGTAAAAAGCTAGTCCAAGGCGCGAGCCGCCACGGCCCTGTTTTTAGCTCGTTTCTCATAGTCACGCTAATAATAAGAGATTAAATATTTTAATTTACCAAGCACAGTTTGAATAATTGGACTCATTAGACCGTCTTCCCTATGCTATTCTCCATATGTAGATAGCGCATTAAATATACCTACTAAGCTTGAAATAAAAACTTCATAGTCTTCCAATCCTCCTCTAAAAGGGGTTGAAGACAAACCTCCAGAGCCAAAACATTCTTCAATTATGCGCTACACTTGTCCAAGAGAGTCGGCGTTTTCATCGGGAATATATAAAGAAAAACTAGAAACAGTATTTAGGAACTTTAGTTTTTTTTCTATATCTCCGTTCTTTCCCTATTTAAATAAGTTAATCAAAGTGCTTACCTAATCTTGGCTATAGCCGATTGTCAACAATTGCTACTAATTCAAATTCACGGAAAAAATTGGCGCAAGTAATCTTTCTTCTTTTTGCTTTTGCTACTCGATAAGTCCTTTCAAATATTCCTTGCCTTCTTCTTTGGCATATCCCATTTTCATTTGGAAATAATCTGCACCTAGACCGCCCAGTTCACCATAATGCTTTAAATGGTAATATGAGCTACCTGTAATAGCATCTATCTATCTCTAAGATAAAATCTTTGTGATATCACTCATTTTATCACCTCACTGAAAAGTGACATAAAGCCAAAAAAAGTAGAGGAAAGTCATACAACTTTCCCCTACGGCATATATTTACAGCGCGAGCTCAATGGAGGTGGATGATTGAGCTTCTGGCGCTGATTTTAATCATCTAGGTAATCTGCAAGCGCAGCTACTTCACTACGCTCAGATTTTTCTAGGTGAACATGAGCAAATAATTTGTGACCCGCCAATCTATCAACCAGAGTTTCTAATCCAGCAGATAGGTCAAAGATATGACGATCGCGCTGTTTTAAATCACCATCTAGCCATAGCTAGGATCCTTCATCAATTCGACCCATTAATAGCTAGATATGCTGACGAGTTAAGTTTTCACACTCGCTGCAAAAAACAATGCTGTTTCGCAAAGAACGGCCACGCAAATGGCCAAGCGGAATTACTGATAAAGTGCCATTTTCAAGCATCTTTTTAATGCCTTCTTCGCCACCTGCATGATCAGCCAAAGGCATTACATAAGGCATTAGCTTTTCGATTTCTGTACCAGGTAAGAAGCCGATTTCCGGTGCGTCTTTAACAGATACATTATTTCTTACCCAAACAATTCGTTCAAACTTGCCTTTTTCAATTAGCTCCAAAGCTGCGTTTGTCATTGCCAAAGTCTTGCCGCTACCAAAACGACCAGTTACCAGTTTAATCTTGGAAGTCTTATCTTTAAGCATATCAAACAAACAAACTTGTTGCGGATTACGCGGTTTAATGGCTCCAGTGAAAGTGCCACCCAACTTGGTGTACATTACTTGGCGCATTTGTCCATTCTAGTAACAATATTTATCAACCACTTCATCAGTGGAGTCCTTGACCAAAAGATACTAATTTTCCTTTAGGCCATATAATTCTGCGTAAAGCTCTTTATTATTATAAAAAGAAGCTAGTTTATCATCATCTAGCTTTATCTCAATATATCCTTTGTAATCCATTTACTCACCCTTAAAACAACATTGATATATCAGTTACTACGCCATGTACTACACCATTTTCCAAGGCTTCGTCTTTTCGAATATACCATTCGCCCACAATTTTCTCAGCGACAGCTTCTTCTGTGTAATTAGTATGTGCCAATACAAAAGTAGCCAATTCTTCTACTTGTTGCTGATAGTCTTCCATTTGGGCGCAAATTTGTTCAAAGGTTCCAGATAATGTGCCGCTACCCTGATGCAAAATGAAATAAGCATGAGGTAGCATATAGCGTTTATGACAAGATAAGAAAATATATGCTGCTGCGCTTGCGCATTGTCCAATATTGATACCGATGACTGGAGTAGTACTCATTTTAATTGTGTCAATTAAGGCATAATTAATATCGAGATCTCCACCTGGACTAAAGAAAAAGATGCGAATTGGTAGACGTTTGTCAACTGGAGTACACATATCCTCAGCATTCCAACGCACAATATACTTAATTAGCTCTAACAGATAAGGTGTAACTTCCTCATCAAGCCAGAAAGTGCGATGCTCTAAGTCAACATAATAATTTCTTAATTCGGGATCAGGCAACTAACAGTTCTCAATTGCCTTTGGGATAATAATGTTCATACCTTCCATTTTATCCACTCCTTGCCTTTGGCGTTAAATTGAACGGAAAACTTCCGTTATTGTGAAGTGGGCGCGAAAGCCAAAAAATATAATGAAAGCGGACCTATAAAGTCCGCTGAATCTTTGGCACGGATTAAGGGATTCGAACCCCTATCTGACGGTTCGTAGCCGCCTACTCTATCCATTGAGCTAAACCCGTATATAGGTGCGGCTTTACCGCACATTAAGACCTTTCATACTTTTCTAAGAAAGCACGAAACTTTGCAGCGCTAGCGTGATCGGGAGCAACAATATTTACATCTTTACCCAAAATGGTAAACAAAGCTAAAAGACTCTTAGCATCAAGCTGACCATAGGGTGTGCTAATATAAATATTGAAGTCTTCCTTACTTGCCAGTTCACTGAAACGATATAAGTCCTCTTTGGACTCAAACTTGACAGGTTGTACCATACTTCTTTTCCTCCATAAATTGGTTGTTGGCGTCCCCGGAGAGACTCGAACTCCCAATCAAGGGATTAGAAATCCCTTGCCTTATCCATTAGGCCACGGGGACCTATTTATATGAATGTCCCAGGTTGAGATCTGCGTTTCCTCTTTTAAGGTTGACTAACTATTATGAGAGGGCAGTCTCTCATATATAAAAATCCATCCTCCTGTTGGCATCCGCCACGATGACATTCTCACCGTAGATGTTTTTGTTAGGGACATCTAGCCCTTGGTGCGCCTTGCAGGACTCGAACCTGCGGTCCCATGATTAAGAGTCACGTGCTTGAACCAACTCAGCTAAAAGCGCATATGGAGGCGCCGAGCAGATTTGAACTGCTGACCTCGTCCTTACCAAGGACGTGCACTACCTGCTGTGCTACGGAGCCATAACGCGACTTTATTTGTGAGTGGAGTCGCCAACCACTGCCCTTCCGGGCGCCACCTTGCCAGGTTGGTAGGGGACACGGGACTCGAACCCGCACGCTTTCGCACTGGAGCCTAAATCCAGCGCGTCTACCAATTCCGCCAATCCCCCATATGACACCCGTTTATATTTGGTTACCGGAGAAACGGTATGCTAAAACCTCCGAGCGGAAATAACTTCCACAACAAAAACGCCTTACGGCTGGCGAGGGCAGAAGGACTTGAACCTTCGACCTGCAGGTTAACAGCCTGCTGCTCTAACCAACTGAGCTATACCCCCATATAACCAAGGTAAAGCCGATCAAACCCTTGGATTGATGTCCGCCAAAACACCAAGTTTTAGTACGTGAATATCTTCCGTTGGCGCGGTCACGTCTCATTCGCTTCTTAGCTCGGCATATGGTAGTCCCAACGAGGATCGAACTCGTATTTCAAGCTTGAGAGGCTTGCTTCCTAGACCAATTAGAAGATGGAACCATTTACATTATACAGTCACGAATGATACGTTGCTTTACGAGAGGATCATATTTGTCAAACTCGTCCCAATAAACAGCATACGCGCCACCGGGATAAACTCGTTCACCAGCAAAGTCGTAGCATTTTCCCTTGTATTCCACAAAGAAATGACCATAAATTACATCATAAACAATACGACTTTCTGGAAACCTGTCTTTGAGAATTAAGGCAAAATAATAGCAATTACCATTCATCCAGTTGCAATCTTTTTGAAATCTGCGATTGATAAACTCTAAAACTTCGTCTTGCATAATAATACCTCTGTAAATAAAAAGCGGTAGCGGAAGTCTATTGGCCGCAATTTGTCTGCTCATCCGCGTGCAACTTATTTATAAGTCATAGGAGTTGCCAACCTATTAGTAAGTTTTACTTTGCCTTCTTATAAAGCGTTTGCCACTAAGCCACATATCGTCACCATCGACGCCAGTGGTAGTTGAAACTTACGAAATCCATGTTAACGCTATTGGTTGCGCACGAACGATTCGAACGTTGTCTCTTGGTAATGAGCCAAGTGAGCTTCCATTGCTCCACCTGCGCAATATCTGGTTGCGGGGAGTGGATTCGAACCACTGACCTTCTGGTAATGAGCCAGACGAGCTACCGACTGCTCTACCCCGCAATATGAACTAGATGTGTTGGTTGTTATTTACGCGCGTCTACCAATTCCGCCACTCTCCCATGGAGAGAGAGGTAGGATTCGAACCTACAATGTACGTGCTCTGAATGCATTAACAGTAAGATTGCTGCGCACATCTAATAATATAAATAATACAAAATAATACAGACAATATAAAGCTAGATGCGTTGATTGTTATAAACTCTCCCAGTTGAGCTACTCAGCGGAGGGATCTCCGTCAAGGTGGGACTCGAACCCACAACCCTTTGTTTTCAAGACAAATAAACAAGTAGATTTGCTGTGCGCATCTAAAATAGTTGAGTTTCTCTCTCAACCTTTATGTATATATTATATCAGATTTTTTCAGAAAAATCAAATTTCTGCGGACTTCAACCGGCGCAACTTGCGTTCCAGTTTTCGGATAATATTGTTATTACCAACGGGATCTCGATTGCGTAAAATGTTGATACGGTTTTCAAGAGCAAGAATAGTTGCGTTCATAGTTGTTACCTCTTTCATTTAAAATTATGGTGCCCAAGGTCGGACTCGAACCGACACGGGGTTCGCCCACCGCATTTTGAGTGCGGCGCGTCTACCATTCCACCACTTGGGCATATGCGGTGAGTAGTATATGCTGCCGGCACGCCCCTCACCCGAGCGCCTTGTTTCTGCCCAAGGAGGCCGCGATGCTTCTAAAAAAGGGTTTCAAAGACAGGCAGTGAATCCCCTAAACTCAGCACCAATGTTTTGTTCAGATGCCAGTTAACGAGTTCTGTTACGAATTCTATACAGTGTATCCGCTGTGCACACGGTGAGGACTATCTGCTCGTTTCCTCCCATCTCGTCCCAGCTTTGGCAATGCGGGGGATATATTATTCATTGCGTTTGCAACCACTCCGAAGAACTCCCCTTTGGTTATTCGGTATGGACGTCATAGCCGACGCATCTGGTCGAAATAGCAGGGCTCGAACCTGCGGCCTCTAGTCCCCCAGACTAGCGTTCTTCCAACTGAACTATATCTCGATATAAAGGGGTGTTTTTACACCCCGCCTTGACGTGGTACGCTTTCACGCAGAGGCGTGCCAAGGTCTTTTGGTGGGCCAGGTAGGACTTGAACCTACAATGCCATACGGACCCGATTTACAGTCGGGGGTGGTACCAATTACACTCTACTGACCCATATTACCGCCCCTATTCTGTGGCGCGGTCGCCGTCATCGTAAGTACTTCCTATTTTTAAGGTGCTCTAGCTTACGAACCCATTCACCCATAAAAGATTAGAGATTTATTCTCCTATGATCTCAAGAATCTTGCCCCTAACTCTTTCGTTGTCAGAAACCATTTGCTCAGCAGAACCGCGCTGATCAGAAATAAACTTCAGTAGATCATCAAATTCTGCGATGTTTTGGCGTAAATTTGCATTGATTGTATCCAAGTCGCTTGCTGTTCTTCGGAATGTGCTAACTGCATTTTCGCGCCGGTCAGACAGAGTCTTAATATCCCCTGCCAGCCGTGTAGTCATCTGTGAAATCATAGCTTTTGTAGTCTTAGGCATACACAAATCTCCTTTCCTTTATATTGTATTGTTGGTGGACCTGAGGGGAGTTGAACCCCTGACCTCACGCTTGCAAGGCGCGTGCTCTCCCAACTGAGCTACAGGCCCATATGGCGCTTTCGCGCATATGGTAAGAGAAAGAATGAGTTGAGAATACACTCATAAATTGCTACGGCTTAACACTTTTATGTTTTGAGTGCTTTTCCACTATCTTTTGGATAGTACCGCTCATGCCCGCAATTTGTTTCCACACCACAATGAAAACAGGCTTGCTTACGCCTTTAAAGGAACGCTTACTCGATTATCACTCCACTATCAACCTTGCGGGCTGTTCACGACTGCGACCTCGTTCTAGTTTCGCTTCAATCAAATACAAGATGCTTGTGACACCTTGCATCCCTCATTGTTCTTACCAACTGAGGGATTAGGACACTTTTCATCGTTCCTAATAAGAGATTTGTACTTATAACATCCGTTTTCAACACAGATTGCTCTTCCTATTGAGCTAGTCCCGCATATAAGAGGCAAATGTAGCTTTGCCCCGGAGTTTAAGTTTGGGGCGGGACGTAGGACTCGAACCTACACTAAGTTATGTGACAGCAGACAGACTCTTATCGTAGTTCTCACACCTTTTGAGTGCAAGAATGCTACCCACCTGCGTGTGCTTTCCTTTGCTTTCGTACTCACACGATTCACCCACCATAGCAGGTGAACTGGTAGTCGCCCTTGTTAGCTAAACTCGAACTAACCTACCTACGGTTTACTGTACCTCAGATCATCCTTTTGCGTTGATGCCAGTCGCTTGCGGCAACGAACTTCCTCTGCCAGTTGGCCCTTGGATATTCTTTTCACATCATCAAACCTGAGTTAGCTCACGGGGATCGTAAGCGAAGAAGTCTTTTCAACTTCAGCCAGTCCCGGCGCGTTTTGCTTGGTTTACCACTCTCATGGCGGGGCTTTGTCAGTTTCCCCTTTCCTCTCCCTTACGGGAGTCTATCAGCCAAGCCTGGATAGATAAACTATCTGGTAGTCCCACCGGGAGTCGAACCCGGTTTTGCAGCTTGAAGGGCTGCCGTCCTCACCAAGCGTAGACGATGGGACCATATAGCAGGATTCTACCTTAGCCTGCACGGTAGATGTGTTTTCAACCGACACAACCGGTCTTGGGAATATCCCAATCCTCCAGGGTGGACCCGTCCTATGGGTAGCGATCCCATAGTCAAACTCCTCTTTTCAGCTGCGGAGCCAGCCCAATAAATTGCTTCACACTATTCGCGACTAGCGCTTTAACGGAGAAAGCGAACTCCGGAGTATTCTGCTCGTCTGTGTACTCAACAGGCACAACTCAACATTAACCATGCTTCAGTTGCCGAAGCCGCCAAGATTTACCACTCTTTTAAACCGAGTTGAAAGGAAAGCTCTTGTTTGCTTAGTGTTTAACGACCTTACACCAAACGGGTTTGATATCGTGGTTGTCCTATTCTCACGTTCCCTTAAGGGAATGGCGATACCTACGGGACTCGAACCCGTCATCTCCGGCGTGACAGGCCGGCGTGTTTACCATCTCCACCAAGGCACCAGATAGAATAAAGTGAGAAGATTGAACAGTCAGTTGTGTCGCTACCACCGAGACGTCCTCAGCAAGAGCTTCTCGAAATGATACCGTTACCAGTCTAGACCCTCACCGAAAGCACTTGGTAGAAGTCTTCCAGCTTCACTAGAAATCTGAGGTTTTTCATTTCCTTTACTTTATGTATATATTATATCAGAAATCTTAATAAAATTCAAATTGTTTTTATTAAAATTTTCTTTTTAAATTACCCTCTACACACTCGAGAGGGTTGTGGTTTCCCGGGTATCCTTGCTGAGCCACATTACCACAAAGAGTTTCATCAGCCTTTCTCGTCCCTTTGGCGGCGCGACCGAGAATCGAACTCAGACTAGACTTTCGCCTAGGAGGGATTAGCAATCCCTTGGGATACCATTACCCCACCGCGCCATATAAATGGGGATTTACAACTTGAAGAGTCTACCAAGTCCCCAGAGGCCCATATTTATTTATATACCGCTCCTCGTAGAAACAAATATCTACGGCGCCGTCGCGCTGGACTCATGGCCATCCGAGCGGTTTATGGCGACGGGCTGAGGTGCCGACCCCCATACCATCCCTGGTACCACTTGTTTTCAAGACAAGGTTCACCGCCGGGTGAATTAACCCGCCATAAAAATGGGGCCTCTTTCGAGACCCCTTACTCACTTACTATTCAATCGGCATTGTGGCAATCGCATTCACAATCGCCACCACATTCGCCCTCGCAGTGACACTGCTTAAAGGACAGAATCTGAGCCAGTTCATAAGAGGCAATATTATAATTGGCCTCCGCATCAGCTTCGTACCGCATCATCTTCTGCAGATGAGCCAGGGCAGCATTAGCCTGGGCCTTTGCCTCATCCACCTTAGAGTATGCTCGGTTACAACGCTTAGCGGCAATCTTTTCGGCACAACGAGCAGCTGCCAATGCGCGACCATATTCCAGGTCGAACTCGTCATTGGGATGGCAGTCTGCATAACCCTTTACGGGCTTACCAGCAAAACTGGATACTGCTGCTACACGGACTGAAGTAGTACCGTCTGCACGCAGGTGGTTGTACTCATAGAACTTGTAAGCGGGAATCTTAATCATAATGTTTTTCTCCTTTTGATTTATTGTATATATATTATACAATGAATTTTCAGATTTTTCAAATTTTATTCGAGTACGTCATACTCATAAAAAGCTAATTTTGGGAAAAAACGACCAATCAGTTCATCGCCCTCATATTTCCGCAACTTTTCGTTTTCCCATTCTAAATGCCAAATCTGAGAGCCAAGTCTGTCGATTTCTTTGAGAACGGCTTTACGTTGTTTGCGAAAAGCTTTTGTGGCAGCCTTGTCACCCGATGCTTTCAAGGCTTGCTGAATGGGAACATTTTCATTCTGGTCTTTAACGCTAAGCGCACGACGCTGCTCTTTTAGCTTGGAAATTTCTAATTCACGCTGAAGCATTTCTTCGTATCGTTTCTTCTTAGCTTCTTCTACGAGCCGAGCTTTTTCGCGTAACATTGCTGACTCAGAAAGAACGCCAAGAATGTCGGAATATTCCCAGTGGATTTCCTTGTAAAGATAAACCTTCATTTTCTTTTTCCTTTCATTTGATATAAATATTATATACTAAATTAAAAGAAAAATCAAATTTTTACTTCTAGGCACTTTAAGGTTTCTTGCTCTACCCACTGAGCTATACTTCAAATTAATGGCTGAAATAAAAAGATTCGAACTTTTAACATAGAAATTTTGCATAGTTGCTGTAAGTGCCTTATGGTCCTCCTGGGTGGAATCGAACCACCAACCTCGCAATTATAAGTTGCGGGCTCTGACCGATTGAGCTACAAGAGGATATATGGGCGGCGCGCTACCGCCCTCCTGCCAGGTTTTAACTTACTAAAGTTCCTGGTGGTCCGAGGGGCCTTAGCCTTAACGAACACATTAAAGGTCTGGAGTCAGCGGTGAGATTCGAACTCACGCCGGTTAGGGCACGCGGTTTTGCAGACCGGGGTCTTAAGCCACTTGACTACGCTGACATAAAACTAGGCCCACAAGGTTCTAACGGCTAGAGCTGTTGCCGCAACCGCCCGTTTTCCTCACTATACGGCGCGACCAGCATAAAAGACAAATAAAAGCAGTCTTAACATTTTCCTCTATTATAGAAAAAGTTGCTGTTAATGGGCCTATTCAGTTACGTGTATGAGCCTTACGCTCTGGCTGGGGGTGAGAGATTCGAACTCCCACTGACAGAGTCAAAGTCTGTAGTCCTAACCGTTTAGACGAACCCCCAATATTTAACTAGGCGCATATACTTTGGTCCGGAAGCCGGGCTCGAACCGGCGATTGCTCTCGTATTAGGAAAGTGTTTAAACCATCTAAACTATTCTGGAAGTAAAATTGCTGTTCGCGCCTTTAATTTTTAAATGATAGTTTTTCTCCGTCGAGGCCCTTTATTTATAACGGAATTTTCGTGCACTCCCTCGAGCTTCTATTCAGCATTTCGCCAAACCAGTATCAACACCTGGCAAACTATCAATATGGTGCCCCGGGCGGGACTTGAACCCACGACTCCCTGCTTAAAAGGCAGGTGCTCTACCAACTGAGCTACCGGAGCAGATAAAAACCTCCGGTTTTGTTTGTAGGTGAGATCCGGAAACTCACCCCAACTAACCTGTTGGAGCATCCTCGCTTTTGGAATTAGATACTACAATCATAGACATCACTCCAGGTGGGAAGATTGAAATGGTTTGTATATATTCTTTAACAAGAGGACCCCAGTGGCGTTCAACCACTTTCACCATAAGTATCACTGGGAAATCAAATACTTGGCGCCCGTTCTCAACAAATATATACATGATTTTACAGTCCGCGCAAAGCGCGATGGTAGAAGGACCGGGAATCGAACCCAGATCATGCGATTATCAGTCGCACGTACTAACCAATTGTACTATCCCTCCATATAAAAGGTGCTTTTTATTTGCCCACGCAAGCACCCAGCGCGGGTAGAAGTTCAACGCGCCGAACATCCTATTGACTCGCTTTCATCGTGCGGGATTTCTATTATTGAACGATTGCCGGCAGAATTTGAACCATTAACCGTGGCGCTTCGGCTTCTTTTAACGACCACTAATAAGAAGCCCTAACAAGAATTAGTGTTTGTATCTATTGACTTATGCTGACCTTCGCCATACCAACTGTTTAACCTTCGTTCATATTCGACCAGTGAGGAGACACGGTCTGAGCAATGAGTAGCGACCTCATTACTTCCGGCCCCAGAAGCCTTCCAACTTCCTTTGGCGCCACCACGTAGTTACCTCTCAAGGAGGATAAGCGCTTGACGCTTCTAAATCTCACGCAGGATTGATTACCTACAACTTTCACCCGCCATTCAGAAATTTTTAGTAGATAACTTTTTACTATCTATTACCAATATCATCCAAGCATTTGAGTATATTGCGATTGGGCTACTCGCACCACTACCTCGTCTTATATCCGGATTACTCCGGCATCAACGCAAACTTCCTTATTGGTGTACCAAGGTCTGCAACAGTCACCAGCTAATACCTAACTTGGCTTATTCCCCACCGGGGCGTCTATTGCGGAAGCGGCGAGACAGTGTCTTTGAACGCGATTATGTTAGCACATCTACCCATGAGACGCAACGTTCGTTGCGCTAGTCAAGATAGGTCACCCTATCAAGCCTTACCAGAAACATAGGCTATCGTCTATGCTCCAGATTCTCACATCCCGAAGTGAGGGTAGATTCTCGGCACGATGGTATTCGATCTGCACCGAGTTGCACAATGTCAAGATACACGAAGAAATTAGTCGAAATCGTGTCCACCAGGGTTATTCACCGGAGGGTTTTCTTCACGGACACTTCTAGGCGCATATTTTTGTAGGGTTCGAACCTACTGAAAAGCAATTTGAAGGAGCTTTTGTTAACCAAGTTAGGTTTGCTGTATACGCCTAATTATGGAGCAAGTAGCGGGAATCGAACCCGCGCTGTCTGCATGGCAAGCAGAAGTACTAACCGCTATACTATACCTGCATATGGAG